>Ga0116164_10000362_pt1 | contig 40724 bp, 30 predicted proteins | sample AD_UKC109_MetaG_FD_89888 | JGI IMG/M metagenome (GOLD analysis project Ga0116164, IMG submission 89888) | Active sludge microbial communities of municipal wastewater-treating anaerobic digesters from Hong Kong - AD_UKC109_MetaG | ecosystem: Engineered > Bioreactor > Anaerobic > Digestate... | reverse complement strand
GTCGGAAGGATGAAGCAAGACGCTGATCGTTCCGTCCTTTTCCACAAACCCATATCCGGCCACAATCCCCTCTTTTATAAGATGAGTATTAAAATCTCTTTTAATACGTTCAGCCAGTCCTTCCATTTTTTCAGCCATTTGCGTATTTCCGGACTGTCGGCAAACTTCCATAAAAGAGATAAAAGCCTGATAATTCATCTCAACGGTCCAGCTTGAAATAAGCCGCTGTGCCAATTCTTTGTTCACCGGCTGCAACGAATCGTTCCAGTCACCACCTCCGAAAGGAACTAGTGCAGTACCGGGAATGAATGATTTCGTAATCATGTTGATTACCCTGTCAAGGTGCTCGTTTATAGAAGTTTTATCAGGACTGTCAAAATATGCAAGGTGCTCATCGAGAATAGACAGATCGCCGGTTACCCTGATATAATTGCTCAGTGCAATGATACACCAGTAAACCACATCACCGTGCGCATCATGGGCACGTATTTCACGATAACTGTCGAACATCCACCACTGCGGCCAGCTCCCATCGCTATGCTGGTTTTCGAAGATGGTACACAGCACTTTTCTCGCTTCATCGTATTTTTCGAGGGAAAGCAACAGTTCAATTGGCCCCTGCGAAACATCACGTGTGCCCCAGGCTGCACCGCCAAACTGCTCCAGACCATAGGGGGTAAGAAAATGTGTAAGAGCATTCATTCCATACCAGGGAAGAATTTCACGAATAGCCCTGATGTGTTTATCTTCACTTTCAATACTAAGCTGCAAAGACATTTGCTTCCATGCTTCTTCAGCCTCTTTAACGTCGGAAATCCATTGCTGATCGGGATTTATAAATTTTATCGGCTTCGTTTTCGTAACGACTTCACCCAGGAAACTCATACAGAATTCAATGGTCTCTTCAGTTTCTATTTTAAAGACAAAATCTTCACATTGGCTTTTTGTTTCAAAAAATTCCTGCTTGTTTACATTAAATTTACAGTTGATATTTTCTGTTTGAAGTATTATTCTGAACTGCGGATTATCAAATTTTTTTGCAATCGGGCTACCATTATCCGCAACAGCAATGAATTCGCCGGGCTTTTCACCGGCGCTGACATTCCAGCAATTGGTCGGATCAAAGTGATGAGCTATTGTAAGGCCAACCGGTTGACCTTTCAACACTTTGAAGTCCATATTGACCTGCGGAGCTTGCTTAGATGTCCAGGTTCGAACCTGAAATATCTGATTTTCAAATTTGTAAATCCAGCGACAATGATTCAATCCCATTTCAAAAGCCGACGGAACACCAAGCAGGAAAGTTTTGCCATTACTCCGGACAAAAATCCGCTGGCCGCTTTCCGGAGACAGATTGAACTGGCTGGTAAAAACAGAAAGAAGGCTGTTGAAATTTGTGTTACCTTGTGTAAGGTGAGAATTGAAAACTCCTGACATGTATGCAGTAGTAGAAATTATGGATTCGTCGGGAGTGTAACCTGCCTGCGCCTGCATAATGTGACCATGAGGCCGGTCGGCCATCAACTCCTTTGCTTTTAGTACAACATGATTGTAATTCCCGCAAAAAAAAGAAAGCAGCCTGTTATTCTTTATTTCTTTGTTGCGGAATTCAGTCCCAAAAAAAACAGTGATTTCGGCATTAGTCAAATCTTTAGCCGGAAGAAAAGGTGAATCATTAAAAATGTTGGTAACCGGTAATTTCCAATCTTGCTCATTCGGAAATCCATTAAACTCTTCAAAACCTGAGAACAACTCCGGGATGAGTTTTAGGTCTTCTTCAGAAGTTGCCTCAGGGTGATCCGACTGATAATGAGCAAGAAAAAATGAAGTATGCCTTTGACCAGAATTCAGCATAAAAAATTTCTCCCGCAAAGCTACCACTGATGATTCACCCGCATACTCTCCCGGTAAATTGTCGTGGAGCAAAGCTTCAGGGATGCCTGTTGCACGAAAAGTCTTGCCATAAAACATCATCCCGTCGGTAGTTCCGTCAACAGCCCCATTTTTGCAGGCAAGCATCAGCCAGGGATGACCGGTTACCTCCCGGGTATTTTGCCGACAGCAGACAACTGCACCAAAATTTTCATCCCACAATATTCTTCGTTCCAGGTACTGGCTTACATAGTACTCATTGATCAGCCCGGCATTCACTTCTTTAAGCCCAACATCCTGAACATAAATAAAATCCAGCCCGGCAGCTTCAGCAGTATTATTGGTTAAATCTACCTTAAACTGCCAATTATTTTTTAAAAGTCTGATTGTTAACAGGTACTCCAACCCTTCCCAATTGCCATTTAAAAAGAAAGCATTTCCGTTAATCTGGAATTTTTTTTCTTTCCCCGGGCCAAGCAATCCATAAAACTTAAAGGGTTGATTTCTTTTTCTCAGGTAGATGTTGATTCCGTGCTTTTGAAATGCATTGGCAGCTTTAAGGCTGACCCTGATCTGACCGGATTCAATGCTTCTGATGGAAGCATTATTCAGGAATTCTACTGACATTCCGGAAGAACTTTTGATAATCATTTATATCAAATTTAGAGTGATTGTCATTTCCTTTTTATGCTGATGTGGATAATTTAATAAAACCACATTGTTTATCCTCTTCATTTCAAGTGCGTTTCCATTAATGTATGCGCCAAGGATAGTATGAGAATTTTCACTTTCGAATGCTAACTCTCCTTCTAAATCACGATCTCCGAAAAGGACAATTTTCAACAGTTTGTTTTCCAAAGTAATTTTAAGCAAATCTGATGTAGTGTGAAGAATTTTCAATTCTTTGGTTACAGGCATACAAACCGGAGTCAGGATGGCATACAGAGGTGGCAATATGATTTCATTTCCGGCAAAAGGAATGGGAACAGGATTTTTAGTAACCGGATGCCGATATGAAATTTTAGCTGCTTGCTCTTCATTGTAATAATTACCTATAAACAACATAGCTGATCCGTCCTTCGTAAAACGCTCTCTTACAGTAACATTATCGTTGGACGAAATCACATTCCTCAGTTTTGCCCCTGAACGATCTAACAGCGCCTGGTAAACAGGTTTGTGACCCTCGGTGTCGAAACCCAGCCAGGTCCCAAGGTGTAAAACTTTTCCTTTCCCAAGTTTCTTTTCAAATCCACAAATATTTCCGCTTAATGTACGGGCAATAACATCAGCGCCTGCAAGCTGCTTTTTGTCATAAATCACCTGTGGATTAGCACACTTAACGTCATTCATGCCAAGTATATCAATCAATGGTGAATCTATGGTTTCTATTCCTGCAGGTTCTGTTTTTAGAGTTTCCCTGATGTAAGAGCAGGGATTTTGTGAAAGTTCACGATCGGGGAGGTAAGGGAAAATTACCAGATTGCCACCTGATTTTGTATATTCCACAATGGTTTGCTGATCTTTTGCATTCATTTCATCTGTACTAAAAGCCCAAACCTGCCTGTATTTTGCTAATTCTTCAGATGAAACTTTACTCAGGTCGGCCATATCATAATCAATATTCAGGATTTGAAGCACTTTGAGCAGACCGTCGAAATAGGCTGCCCTTCGGATTGATGGTGCATTGAAGATCAGATTGCTCGCACCTTCCTCAGGTCGTTCAAGCTCGGTAGCATAATAAGGAGGATAAAAAAGCACACATACATTTGCTGTTCGTTTTGAATTAACAATGAGATGCTCACTGGTTTTTACAATCTGGTTCATTCGCTTCACCAGAAAAAATGCGCTTGATTTTTCAGCTTCAGGTGTAAGTGGGGTAAACCAATAGAAAGTTTCACCGGAATAGCCTTTGCGTTTGGGATTTCTTCCCTGGGAAAACATATAGTAGTTCCAGCCTGTAAGACCATTGGATATACTCGCTTTGTAAAAAAGCTCCATTTCACGGGGGTTGGTGACCACGTGATATTCACGCGAACCACTTTGAAATTCAGCAGCAAAAAGAGGCTTGTTGCCCTGCATAGCACAGGTAATGTCGTTGATAATCCGGTCATCATGCATGTTCCTGTAGGAAAGGAATTCCGGAATATGATCCACCCCAAAAACAATGTTGCTTTTATCGTCAAACAAATCTTCGTACATGGTAATATTGACCGGGAATTCATATCCATGACCGAAAATCCATCCTGGCAGATTATGATAAAATGGAACGGTAACTCCGCGTTCTCTTACCATTTTAGAAAGCATCCGCAGATATTCACCATAATATGTTCGCCAGAAAAGGTGCCACTCATGATCCCGGCTGCGGTCACCCCGGGAAGCAAACGGGAGCCTGCCATCAGGGGGTAACTCAATTTCACCAAAGCCCTTATAATCTGTTCCCCAAAGGTGATTGATCTCATTTATTCCGTTAAATTTATTTTCAAGATAATGGATAAACCGCTCTTTCACGCCGCTTCCGTAGTCGGCCTGGTGGGCAAGCCATGAAAAAACACCAATTTCGTTGCAAAGCTGCATCATTATAATTGAGCCTCCGTTTACAAGTTCACTTTGTCGAATAACCGGCATAATCTGATCGTACCACAGGCTGACTTTTTCAAGAAATACCGGATGAAATAATTGAACACCATCACTTGCAACAACCTCACCTTTGCGATTGCGCATTTTCAGAATTTCGCCATATTTGCCGGTAAGCCAATCGGGCAGCCCTGCACCCCGAAATTCGGCAAGAATAAACGGACCGGGCTTCACAATACATTTCAGCCCATAATCCTTACACAGCTTCAACCATCCATTAAGATCACGTTCAGGATGAGTTGTCCCATTAAAGTCAAAAACTCCTTCCTGGTCTTCATGCCAGGCCCACGGGACATACGTGCTCACCGCAGTTAATCCTGCTTCCACTGCGGCAGCAAGATGTTTATCCCAGAGTTCACGTCTGATTCGAAAATAATGGATTTCTCCTGATAGAAGAAAAATTTTTTGGTTATCGAGAATAAAATTATTCTCTAATATTTTGAATATCATATAAATAAATCACTTTATTCTTGAATCATAACAGTGTGTTCACGCTCCTTGTTCCTTAATTGCAGGAGTTTTTTAATTTCAAGTGAACGGCTCTCGGTAAGGGTGTAGCGCAACAGAAAAAAGATTGAAAAAAAACTAAGCAGCAAGGGCAACCCGATCTCCACAACACGCATCATTAGCAGAGTATAGGGTGACTGAACGGTGAGTCTGACAATATCATTTTCTATAACACTGATTTTTTGCTCCAACTGTTCCGGAGAAAATGCGGGATCAAGTTCGCTGATTTTTTGATTAACGGCTTTTGCATATGCGATCAACTCCTTGTTATGCAAAGCAGCTTTAGAATTTTTTACAGTTTTATTCTCCAGATGAGACAGTAAATCCTTTGATCGTCCTATTGAATTTTCAATTAATTCCTCAAAACTGGCTGTTTGCAATTCTCCCTCCTTTGTTGATATTATTGCACTTTTAAGCACTCTAATACTACCTTGCAGAGAATCTACCTTGGTTACCTGAATTTCGTCAAATTGCGTAAAAACAATGAGTGCTCCGGCAACAAAACTTGCCAGTGCTGTTCCCATTTTTATGAACCACCAGAAAACAGAGTAAAAACTTCCTTCGTTCCGCATTCCTGTTTTCAGGTCATCTTCATCGCAAATGTCGCCAACCATCGACGATCCAAGAGTAAAAAAGAACAGCATGCCCATCGACAAAAGTATGGTTGGAATGATTATCAGGTAAGGGTGCTCCGGATTGTAACAAAAGATTTTGGAAAACTGTGCAGCACTCATAAGTAAAATTGCAATGATCAGGGTTGTTCTTTTCCCCAGCCTGGGACTAATAATATTCAGCGGGAAAACAGCCAGTACACCGGTTATAGCCCATACCGTTCCGTTGATTCCAAGCAGATAAGAACCTGCTACTTTGTCTCCGCCAAAAATGTAGAAGATGGGAATATAGGAGCCCAGCAGATTTACAAAATTGAATCCCATAGCCAGGGTAAAAATTGTGAGTGTAAGCATGATGAAATTGCGATTGCCGGCAGTATGTTTCATGTCTCTCCAAAAAGGAGTTTTTTCCTGTTTTTGTATTCTCACAAATCCTGGTTCTTTTAGTTTGTAAGTCCACCAAAACGAAAGCGGAATCAGAACAGCAGCTATCATCAGGGAAACATAACGCATGCCGTCGGCTTCGTTACCTCCGGTGCCTTTAAAAATTTCCATGTTGGCCAGAGCAAACAACCACGGAGTGCTCATTGCAAAGAGATTCCCGACAAAGCTTTTTGCGCTGAACAACCGGGTGCGCTCATGGTAATCACTTGTGATTTCCATTCCGAGAGCACCGTGAGGAATTTCGAAAATGGTACATGCCGTGTAGAAAAGCAACAATGAAAAAAGTATGTACCCCAGTTGAAAAGCCTGAAAACCTGCCTCAGTGGGAAACCATTCTCGCACCAGTTCACCTTTTGGAATCCACCACATCAACACAAATGTTAATGCAACCAAAATTCCGCCAACCAGCAAAAAAGGCCGGCGACGCCCCCAACGTGTACGTGCGTTATCGGAGATATGACCAATCAAAGGATCGGAAACGGCATCCCACAAACGGGGAATGATCAGGATGACACCAAGCCAAAAGGCACTTAGACCAAGACTGATATTTCCCATTAAACCGACAAGAATTCCGGCAATATTGAATAGTGCTATGGGGATGATTCCGCCAGCTCCGTAAGCAACCAACTGTGAGAATTTCAACCGGTCTTCACTTATTGATCCCTGTTCCTGATCACTCATTTGAATTATTGAATTTGGTTTTTAATAAAATATCATCACTTCAGCCGGGATTGCTTTTACATTTATCTCTTTATTGCTGAATTCCTTGATATCAATTCCGTTAACGGTAACTTTTGCCGGCTTTTTCGAGTGGTTGAAATTCCTGATTTGAATTCCATTAACTGGTAAACTCAAATCGCCGTCAATGATGAAACGGTAAAAATCCTCCACTTTTCTGATTGAGAAAGAAATATCGCCGTAATAAGTTGGAAGATTTTCCACAGATATTCCTTCCGGATAATCAATCCACTCCTGATAAAGTGCCGGTGCCAGAACAAGAGATTCATCATATTCATTTTCGTAAACAAACATGGAACGTACAGCATTGATGAAATCGCTTCCCACCCAGGTATGCGGCATATCACCGATGAATCCGGGATGAGACTTATCCTTCCAAACCACTTCGGCCCAGTGATGCCAACCCTGCGGTCGCTGGTCATTCAGAAAAAAGTTGATCAGTTCATGTGCCCTCTCAGGTTGATCAAGTAGGATAAATGACCCGATAAGCCGGTTTTCGTATGGTGTGTAGTTGATCCACCCAAGTTTCCCGTCTCTTCTTTCCTGAAAAAATTCATAATACTTCTCAAAAGTATTATAAACCTGTGGTTTAGGCAAATTTTTCAACTCGTTGCACGGGGTGAGTGCTATTGTTGTGCTGGTGGGGTCAAAGTCACCAAGTTCAACACATCCGGGAATAAAGTCAATATTTCGGGTTTTCATGGCCAGGTCAATGGATTGATAAAGGTTTTTCCTGAAATCATCCCTTATTCCTGTAATATTCTTTTCGTGACTGGTTTCACCCAATATTTTCTGTATTTCCACAGCATCTTTTAATCCTTTCATGATAAAAAAATTATCCCAATAAGAGTGCATGGGTTTTGCTGAATAACCTTCGTGGCTTATAGACTCCGGAACAATCCCGTAATAAGCACGGATACTGTCATTACCATTTTTGTAAGCGTCAGTTGAGCGCTCTGCAATGAGTGATTCAATGTATTCAACTGATTTCAACACATGTTGATTCATTGAACGGAGGAAAATCGTGTCGTGTGTAAAATTGAAATATTCCCTGATAAGGTAAATAAGCTGACCGTGGCTGTCATGCTCGGGCACCGGATCAGGACCACGGAAATCGACCACGCAGGGGACTTTGCCGTTTTCAAACTGATAACCGGCATACCATTCGGTGAAATCTCTTACCTCTTCAACAATTCCTGACTTTAGAAGTGCCGAAGAAGTCAGCGAACCATCACGTATCCAGCTTCGCTCGTAGGAGCGGGAGCCTGGCTGAATACCAACATAATCTCTGTTAATCAGAATATAAAACAGATTTGCTTTGTAAGCCGCAAGAATTCTGTCTGCCGAAGGAGGCAGATTGAAGCGGATATGACTGAGCCGTTGTTTCCACCAGTCTGATACCTGCAAAAATTCTTCAGCAACAGCATTTTTGGTCAGATTGATATGGAGATCATTGGTATGAAAAGGTACAACGATATAAAAATCGCGTTTTTCAGTCGGGTTTAAACTTATGGAATATTTCACAAAACCTGTTGCCTGACGGTTTTGGTCAACTGCGCTCTTGCTTTCGTGAAGCATTCCCGATCGGATTAAATCGGTAATATTACCGTTATCCGATGTTGCAGCGACAAATAAATCATACTTTTCAGTGAAAAATACAACTTTATCATCCACAGCAATTTCCCCGGGATTTTCTTCCCTAAGAGAACTTATTTTGCCAGCACCACCACTCAAATTCAGGAATTGATAGTAAGGATTTACCTGATAAGGTCTGATCAAAAGGTAAAGCTCAATTTCTTCGTGTTTACTGGAAAGATTTTCGATGGAATACCGGATGTTTAGTCTTGAATTTATATTAGCTTCTCCGGATGAAATGATCCTGGTTGCAAATTTCAGACCATCAAACTCCCACACCACGGACGGCGCATAGTCAAGCTCTTGCGGGTTATCCTGAAGACTCATGGATTGCGAGGATTTTACATTATTCCAGTTGTAAATTGTATTACCTCTTTTTATTATCGGTTCTATTGAAAACAACGCTTTATCCACTTCTATCATTCCATCGTTGTTGATCAAAGCTTCCTTTGAATCGTTATTCACTCCTGAAACTGTCCAGTAGCTTGCCTGTTCCAGAAAATAGCGCGGATAGTCACCTTTTGGAGAATTTTTGGCTACATAGATCAGAAAGTCGTTCATTGTCAATGTATTCTTCACTTCAAGAAATTTCAGTTCAGCTATGTCATAACCCTCCTCGTTATTCGCTTGTAATAAACAAATTTTCATGTATTTAGCTTCCGATTCAGGCATTCTGAGAAAGCTCGCATTAGTAAGATTCCCTGTAACTGTATAAATTTTTTCCCAATCTGTGCCATCGTCAGAAGTAAAAACTTCAAAATTCCTGGCGGATAATCCTTTAGACCATACAATATGAAGCCCGCCAAATTCTCTTCGCAAAGAAAAATCTACTATAATTTCCTGAGGGGAATTACTTTTAGCTTGCCAGAAAGTCTCAAGTTTCCCGTCAGTCATAAGATTTGGGGTTTTCCCTTTTTCAGACGATGATGCAATCAGAATTTCAGGCGGATAGCTTTGCAATTCGGCAGGGAGAGGTTCAAACTTCAGCTCATCGATCCAAATGGTTCCTTTACCCCCCACAAAAGAAGCCACGGTAAATTCAATCCGGTCAATATTTTTCAGCTCATGATTTTCAGCCGGCCCCCAGGCAAAACTGATGTGCCTCTTTTTTACACGAATTTTTTTCCAGTCACCAGGAAAATCATAATTCCTGTTGTTCACCCACCAAACATTATCTCCGGAACTATCAATGAATTTGATTTCAAAATTATTTTCGGGTGATTGGGCCTTCAGATAAAATGTAAATTCAAAATTTTCAGGTAAATTCATTGGAAAAAACTTCTGGATTCCGCCGTAACCGGTCCCTTTACTGAAATCATAATCGAATCTGACTGCATTGCCGGTCATTCCTTTGTCGATGGATAAGCTGAGATTTACGCCATCAGATTGAATAAACTCCCAGCCATTTTTTGTTTCAAAATCATCCAACGTAAGTATTTGAGCAACCGCCGGGTTAATAACGGAAAAAATAATTCCAAAAACTGTAAAAAATTTAGATATATAATTCATTATCAATATGATATATTAAACACTCAATCGATTAACAGTTGCTTAGTGCTGATACTCGTATCCCAATTTTTTTAGTCCTTGCTGAATAACCGGGTCTTTCATCACATAATTCCAAACCAGACCGGTTCTGAAATTTTCGATCATAATCATCATCGGGCCCTGGTCAATACCTATGTAATCATTGTTTACCCATTTAGCTGTCATGTTAAAAGAATCCAGGAAACCATATTTTCCCCAGATGCTGTCACCATGTACTTCAATAAAATACCTTGCAGTGGGAATCACAATTTCTGGTGCGAAAGGTAAAGAGGAAAGCGGTCCATAAGGGGCAATAGTTCCATCGTCAAAATAGTTGTAATCAGGGCCAGCGGCACCTCTTCCGGCATAGCCATAAAACTTTTTGTCTTCAAAATTATAGATTTCTCCAGGGCCATCACTTGCTGTAACTCCCCAGCACAATGAATCATAGCCAATCCATCCATGTGGGTTTTCAATTGCGTATAATTGCTGCACATAAGTGGCACGTCGTGAGTTTTCAAAATAATCAATTCCTTTTTCTTTCATGTAAGTATCCACTAATCCCCTATAATCAATGAAAGCCTGAGAAAACTGGTGACCAAACAAAGGGGGAAAAGCAACATGGGAAAAGCCTTCATAAGGTGTCAACCACTTATAAGTGGAGAGCCATGCGTTGTAGCTTCTTTTTACATTTTCCATACCCGTACCGGCAGCCAGTACATAAAGAAAAAGTGCCTCGTTGTAACCGGTCCACCCCCAGTTAAACACACCACTTTCGGGCGTCCAACCCATAGAAATCGTGTAGGGATGTTTACTATCAGGAGCCATTTCAAAGAAATTCCAGTCCAGTCGGCTAAGTAATTTTCCGGCCAGTAATCTGATTTGTGTCTCGATCTGGTCATCCCGGTTGAAGTAATTCCTGGCAAAGATAATTCCCATCATCAGCAGACCGGTGTCAATAGTGGAAAGCTCACAACTCCACTCGCGCAAACCAGTATCCATTCGAAGAAAATGGTAATAAAAACCTTTGTAGCCGACCGCCAGCGAATCATTGCTTTGCTCAGCATTCATGAAAAAGTTGAGCATGTTGAGTATAATCTTAGCAGCTTCGTCACGGGGTATCCAGTTACGTTCCACACCAATTGCAAAGCATGGTATGGCAAAACCGGTAGAGGCAATGCTGGAAGGTGCCCACGCGTCAGCCCGGTCTTTAACAATTCCCCATTCAGGATGATGCTCATTCAGAAAATACCCAAATGTAACCCGCTGAATGGAATCGAGCATCATCTCGTCAGTCCGGGTTATCGGGTACTCAACTTTACCTTTCGAATGATAGAAGATTTCTTTGGGTTGCTCGCAGGATAAAAAAAACAGGGCAGTAATTAATACTAAAATATTGATTTTCATCATAATTTTATTTGGTGAAACCTTAATATTTTTAAGCTTAATGTGTTTCAGAACTAAGAAAAATAAACATTTGTCCCGGAATATGAATTTTCAACAATAACCCAGCTACACACATAACCTGTCAATTTGAAAATCCCAGTTTTATCATTGCTTCCTGCACTTCCGGCGCTGACATAAACAATTCCCAGCATAAGCCCGAACGACCATTTTCGATCATTACGATTATAGGTCCCTGATCGATAGCAAGATAAGAATTGGCCCACCAGCCTTCACCCGGGTTAAAAGCATCGTAAAAACCATATTCACCCCAAAGTTTATCGCCAAGCACAAAGTAAAAATGCCGTATGGCCTTCATGGACTCCTCGGGTGCAAAAGGGAAGGAAGAGAGCGCTGCTGTAGGAGTGATTGTTCCGTTATCTCGTCCACTTACAGGCTCATGTACTTTGTAACCCTGCGGATCATCACTGGCCGTAAGCCCCCAACAGTCTTCGCCATAACCAACATGCGCAAATGGATTGTTCAGACAATGCGCCATATTGATATGTGTATGGTTAACATTCTGAATCCAGTAGTTCGCATACATGTCATGGAGATTTAGAGGACTCAGACCAAGAAACGAATAATGTGCAAAAAAGAGCGGCCCGCCATAGTCGTATCCCACTGGCAACTGTATTCCATAAAAAGTCTTACCGTTGATAATACTGCCGTTGTTTGCCCAGCCCTGATGGTAAACCTCCGGTTGAACAGTATATTGTCCGGGCATTGCCGCCATAAAATATGTAATTAACGCCTCATTGTAACCCCTGATCTGCATGTTCATATCCCAGTTATAATTGGGTGACCAGTGCCAGTAAAGCACATTTTGCCCACTGCGGGTAAACCAATTCCATTCAATACTCTCCAGAAGGTTAGCTATTTTCGACTTCAATATTGATTCAAAAGGAGTGTTTTCGTCAAGAAATTGTCTGACAGTAAGTAATCCGGCTGCCATAAATGAAGTTTCAACCAGGTCGGCGCCATCATCTTTGGTCCCGAAAGGAATTGTTCTCCCGGAAATTCCATTCATCCAATGCGGCCAGGCTCCATGAAACCGGTCAGCATCGGTCAGAAAATTTACGATTTTGTCGAGTCGCTCAACTCCTTCAGCCCGTGAAATGAAATTGCGATGGATACCAACCAGTATGGCCATCAAACCAAAACCGCTTCCGCCAATAGTTACAATATCTCCTGAGCTGTTGCGCTCACGTGTAAGTCCGCTTACCGGGTGGGCAAAATCCCAAAAATATCGAAAAGTTTGGTATTGAACAAGGTCAAGTAATTCTTCATCACTGATAAGAGGCATTTTGTAGGATGGATCAAGTCCGGTTAGGAACTGGTTGCTAAATCCGTTAAAAGTCAACCCGCTTGTGGAAACAAGCTGGGAAGATATATAAAAAATATATTTTCTATAATAATCGAGATTAGTTTGATTGCTAACAGTTAGTGTTTTTTTATCCTCTGAAAAACTGTAATTCAATTGACTGTATGGAATAAGACTGAAAATCTGATCGGGGTCAGCAACCGAAATTTCATCTGAAAAATGTATTTCAACAAAAAGGCTGTCAAAATCGATATTTTTGGGGGTTTGACCTGACTGAAAAGGCAGATTGTTAATAGAAATCTCAATGATTTTCAACTGACCGTTCTCAGTGATTATCTGATAATTCACACCTGAAAATGACTCTTTTTGAGCCCCTCTCAGTGCATTGCTGATTGTGATGGTATAATTTGATGAAAATTCAAGGGTGTTCGGGGGTGTTATTGTAACTTCAGTGACATCATTGGCAAAAGTATAGCGTAACGGTTCGACAGCCTGGCCACTTTCATGCTGTATGGAAACTGCCGATTTGACTGAAGTTGTATCTAAAACACCGGAAAATGTGAAGGAAAAAGAAGCATCAACCGGAATATTTGGAGCTATAGCCCCAACGGTAAGAAGAGCATTGTTTGCTTCTGCTCTGGTAAGTTGTAATACACCATGATAAGTAATTACTTCCTCATCTTTGCATGAAAACAAAAACATTGTCATAAGAAATAGTAAAACCGCCGGTTGAATTTTTAATCTCATATCGGGTTTCTATTAAAAATGAAGGGGGAAGGATCAACCTCCCCCCCTCAATAATTAATTACAAGAATTATTTCTCTGATTCGTACATCAATGAAATCTCAGTAGGTGTCAACACTTTGTGGAAAAAGCGGATATCATCAAGCTGTCCTTTGAAATGATTAGCATCCGGGAAATCATAACCACCCCATGGTTCATTGTCCCACAATGTACCGCCGCGTGATTGGATAAAGCCAAGCGCAAATTCATTGAGGACTTCAGGTGCTACTCCACGGTATTTCATTCCGGTTACGGTAAGTTTTGGGTCATCTTCCGGCCAAAGGTTAAAATCAAAGCTTTTCATTTTTTCACCATTGTAGTATAAGGTGCCTTTCTTAGCAGCCCCGTCGTAGGTATAGGTAACGTGCAGCCAGTTATCTTTTAGCAAAGCAATCATATCTTGCTGTGGAATGCTTTTTGCAAAATCCCAACCCTGCCAGCCACCATTTGAAGCATCCTGAGCATCAAACGGAAACCACATATCTTCTGAAACGCCTTCCCCATTTTCGAGTTCATAACTGATGGCAAATTTAGCTCCGTCATATGCACCGAAAATTTCAAACTGTAGTCCGTAATAAGCTCCGAGTCCCATAACAAAATGACCGTGGGTAATACCTTCCGACTGGGTTTTAACCCAAAATGACAAGGTAAAATTTTCAGTATTTATCAACAGGTCACCATTAGGAATTTCGATGATACTGGTAGTACCATTAAATGTAGCAGCTTTGCCTGCAACCGCATTGCGTGAGTCAGTATAGGTAATATCGACAATAGTACTGGCAGTCGGATCCCATGGTCCAATCTGGTCATCTGCATTGTCTTCGAAGTTCCAGTAAGCAATAGCTCCGGCAGGAACGAAAGTACCAACAGTGGTAAAGTTTCTGCTAACAGCTGTCAGATACTTATCTTCGGTAGATTTAATATCTGCAGTCATCATTAGTTTGTACAATGCTCCATTACACAGGGTTTGTTCAGGTACCAATGTAATAGTTTTCCCTGCAACTGTGATTGTCAGCGGAATATTAGCATTGTCATAATCCTGGGTAAGAGTAATAGTATTGGCATTGGCAGATGTAGGATCTACATCGGTGCTGAATGTTGCTACAATGGTCGGAGTAACGGATACATTATTCGGTGAAGTCGCCGCATTAAGATCTATGTCACCGGATACCAATGAGGTTAACGCCAATTCAACAGGATCATCGTCCTCACAACTGTTGAGGGTGATTGCAAACATGGCTAAAACAGCCATAAAACCTAAAAACACTTTTCTACTTTTCATAAAATTAAAAATTTAGTTAGACAATAAAAAAAGATTAAATTAATACCAATCTGGATTTTGTAATAAAGTTCCCTGTGAAATATCAATTTCGTTCTGAGGGATTGGCAGCAGTTCGTGTTTACCTTGTCGAAATCCCAAAGGACCAAGCACTTCATTAGCTTTTCCGGTTCTTACCAAATCCCAAAAACGATGACCTTCCAAAGCAAGTTCATGTCGTCGTTCAAGCAGAATCAGATTACGCAAGAGATTTTGGTCAGTCTCTGTGATATCGGGTAAAATGTTTGGATTTCCGCCCCGCGCACGTTCTCTTACCCGGTTGAGATAAATAAGAGCCTGATCCGGTTTCCCGTTTTCGTTTAATGCTTCAGCAGCCATTAAAAGCACGTCAGCAAACCTGATCAAACGACGGTTGTGACCAAACTGGGTGTTGGTTGAAGTTCCGGGGACCCACACTTTTTGGTTATAGCATTCTACTTCAATAATATTTCCCTGATCATCATAGGTAATATCAGGAGTAGTGCCATCACCAAGAATTTCGATCCCATCAAGCACATCTCCCAGATCAATGATCGTTGCATCACGCCTTGGATCATTTTCATCAAACGAATACCGTAAGTCAAGACTAGGTCTGTTAAATCCCCAGCCACGGTTTGGTGTACCTCTTACACCCTGTGTGTTTGCATACTGGTTTCCTACAACTCCCTCTGTTTCCATTGCTCCTATTTCAAAAACCGATTCAACGCCGTGTTCACCATATTTGCTGTTGGCATCTGCAAAATCAGATTCCAGATCATATTCCAATGAGTTGATAACTTCGAGTAACAGCGTTTCTGCATTGGTAAAATCACCTTTTGCAGTTTCACGACGAAAAAGATAGACCTTGGCAAGCAGAGACTTTGCAGCTCCCACAGTAGCCCGCCCCAGGTCAATAGATCCGTATTGACTTTTTTCCGGAAGATCATTGATAGCTAAAGTAAGATCAGAAATAATCAGGTCGTAAACGGCAGACACCTCAGCCCGTTCAAGCTTCAACGGAGGGGCAGTGGTAGTAACAATAGGAACACCTCCCCATGCACGAACAAGATCAAAATAAAATAATCCCCGTAAAAAAGATGCTTCGGCAATATAGCGATTTTTTAAGGTTTCATCCATTTCAATTAACGGGACTTTTTCAATAACCACATTAGCCCGTTTAATTCCTTGATAAAGGGTGGCCCACCAACGATCCAAACCATCCTGTGTTGCTGTGATGGTGAAATTGTCATAGGGTCCCACTGTATTTAGCTGATCATTTGGATTGCTCCCTTTGTGTGTATCGTCAGACATAATATCCAGAATAGGGTAACCACCTGAATGATAATACCATGACCGTAATGAAGCATAAATTGCATTGGTCGATAACAGAGCATCAGCTGCAGAAGTAGGGAAAGCTTCCTGAGTAAGTTCTCCCTGAGGTTTTACATCGAGAAAATCTTCGCATGCAGTTAGTACAAAAGCGAAAATGATTATAATTAGTTTGATATATTTTGCCATGATTTAATTGTTTAAAAAGTTACGTTTAAACCAACTGAATAAACTGCTGAAATAGGATACACGCCGTAATCAATTCCATTTGAAAGAACGTCATAACTTCCAATTTCTGGTGTGTAACCGGTCCATTTCGTAAGTGTTAAAATGTTAGCGCCTTTCAGGTAAAATCTGATATTCGCTAACCTGAGACTTTCGCTTACCTTCTGTGGTAAAGTGTATCCGACGATGATATTTCTTACACGCAGATAGGATCCGTCATAAATAAACCGGTCAGAAGGTGTATAGTTGTAACCTCCGAAAGAAGCCCTTGGCTCTGTGTCGCTGGTCCCTTCCCCTGTCCAGCGATCCCAAACGTGACGTTCAAAATTGTACGGGTCAGGCCGTACTACATCTTTTCCATTAAATATCTTATTACCCGTTTGCCCTTGTAAATCCAGGGCAAAGTCAAAATTCTTGTAAGCCAGATCAATATTGATCCCAAAAATGAATTTAGGAATAGGTGACCCAATGTAAGTCCGGTCTAAACCATTGATTTTACCATCTTTGTTGACATCAACAAATCTGAGATCACCAACTTCGGCGAGTGATGAATGCGGATAGGCCTCCAACTCTTCCTGATTTTGAAAAACTCCGTCAGTTACATATCCGTAAAAAGCGCCGATTGGTAATCCGACTTTGCTAAGCGTTACCTGCTGACCATTAGCAAGACCACCACCGATCAGGGTAGAGTCGATTCCGCTGTTTCCACCGATGCCGAGGACTTCGTTATGAAGGAATGTCCCAAGTAATCCTACTCCGTAGCTGAACTCACCGAGTTTCTCCCGCCATCTGATATTCATTTCAACTCCGCTGTTCAGGACAGATGCGGCATTGTAACGAACTTTCTGCCCCTGACCGTTACCCAAATGACCCGGAGTTGACAGCTCAACAAGAATATCATCGGTCGTTTTGTGAAAATAATCAAACTCGCTGATTAGTCTGTTGTTGAGAAATCCAATTTCGAGCCCGATGTCAGTTTGAGTAGTTGTTTCCCATTTCAGATCGGGATTTCCGCTCGTGCCATAAGATGCAGCAGGATAAGGGGCATCAGGATAGGAGAAAATAGCCTGTAGGTTTGACTGAACTCTTGCAAACCGGTCGAAGTAAGAAATTTTTTCATTCCCGATTTTACCCCAACTTGCCCGAAGTTTCAATGTAGAAATAAAATCAATATTTCTCATAAATTCTTCTTTTCCGGCATTCCAACCAAGTGCAAAAGAGGGGAAATTTGAATAACGGTTTTCACTGCTGAATTTGGAAGAACCATCACGGCGGAAGGTAGCAGTGAGAATATATTTGTCATTGTAGGTGTAATTCGCTCTAAACAGCAAAGAGGCCATATTGTAATAGTACCCGGGATTTACTCCGTTGTATATATTCTGGATCATATTGATATTGTTTCCTTCATCGTAAATGTATGAAGGCAAAACATACCAAAAGTCACTCTCATTGCGGATTACATTCTGACCAGCCAGACGGAATTCTTCTGACCGAAGTTTTTGCATAGTAAAACCTGCAACTCCTTCTATTCGATGAATGCCAAACTGTTTCGAATAATTCACAGTGTTTTCCCAAAGCCAGGTCAGATTGTCGGAAGTTCCCTTGCTGATGTCACTGAATTCGTTGTATTGCTGCGATTGTGTACCATCTGGATTAAGTACTGCATAAGACGGGGTGAAGGATTCAGATTTGTTGTACGAACCATCAATACCAAAACTGCTTTTTAAGAGAAAATCTCCCAGATCAGCTTCGGCGTATAGGTTGCCGACACCACGTAAACCCTTCACAAAATTGTTGGAATATTCCAGGTCTGCCAGAGGGTTCCCAACATTGTATACGACTCCAAAACTACCATCTGTATAATACGGCTCAAGCAATGGCTGAGCCCTATAAACAGAATAGGTAACATTAGGTGCAATTTGTTGATTGTAAGGAGCAATAGTAAGATTACTCCCAATTCTGACATGTTTGTCAAGATGAAAAGTATTATTCAGTTTTAGTGAAATTCTTTCATAGTCAGATTTTGGAACGATGCCCTCCTGTTTAAAATAACCGAGGCCAAAGTAATAATCCATCATATCAGAAGCTCCTGCCACTGAAAACTGGTGGTTTTGCATTAACGCATTCTGAAAAACAAGATCCTGCCAATCAGTGTTTGGAACAACATCGACATTGTTGTAAGAACCAGGTTTTATTTCATTGGATATAATTGCAAACTCTTTTCCATTTAGCAGGTCTATTTTTTTAGCAAGCGATTGCAGACCTACCTCTGTTGAAAAATTAATTACCGGTTTGGTCATATCCGATTTACCCTTATTTGTCTGAATAATAATGACTCCGTTTGCTCCTCTTGAACCGTAAATCGCTGTAGCTGAAGCATCTTTCAGCACCTCCATAGAAGCAATATCGGCATTATTTAAAAACGTAATATCACTTAAAATCATTCCATCTACCACATAAATTGGCTCGGAGTCGTTAAATGTGCCAACACCTCTGATCCTAACGGAGACTCCCGCACCGGGAGTTCCACTGGTAGTAGTTACCTGAACGCCTGTTGCGCGACCCTGTAATGCCTGCACCGGATTGGAAGCTGTTGTTTTGAGGATGTCTTCCTGCTTCAATGAGCTTACAGATCCTGTAAGGTCACTTTTTCGTACAGTCCCGTATCCTATCACAACCAGCTCTTCAAGCATGTACTGCGCTTCATTAAGCGTCACTTCATAAAAATTTTCTGCAGTCAGTTCAATAGTTTTTTCATCATAACCGGTAAATGAAAAAACCAATACCCTGTCTTCCGGTAGAACTTCAAAAGTAAAATTCCCGTCTATATCTGTTGCAGTTCCTCTACTTGTTCCCTGAGAAACAATATTTACTCCGGGAAGTGTTTCACCTGTACTTGCTGAGGTAACTCTTCCCCTAATTACCCTTTGAGAAAAGGCCGGTAAAGACATAAATATCATCAAAATCAGGACAAACCATCCTGCTTTTGGTCTGATTCGAAATAAAAGTTTTACCATCATTAATGAGTTAAGTAATTAAAAAAAGTTTTTGTCAAATATATGATTTTCTGAACTAAAACCAATAATCCTTTAGGAAGTTTTCGCTTTGAAATTCAAAAATAAGGTTTAAAACAATGCTAAACGAAAACCTTACCTCAAAACAAATACACCAAGTTTTTTTTACCTCTTCAAAAGCTACAATAATACCTCATCAAAAAATATTTAATGTTCATATTTAATTGATTATTTGATTTTTAATAATTCATATTTCTTATAAAAAAGTCTATAATTTTTTCTGCTAAAAAAACAGAATAATGATTTTAGAAGTAACCCAGCAAAAAAAACGTTGACTAAAAATGAATTATGAAATCTGTCAGGCTCTGGTCGGACTCAAGATTCAAACGTTTGCGCAACCGGTATCGCTTTTCCTCAACTCCCCGAATTGTAATATTGAGTAAAGGAGCAATTTCTTTTGAAGATAGGTTGATCCTCAGGTAAGCACATAGTCTAAGATCGCTGGATGTAAGATTGGGGTAATAGTTTTTTAGGCGTTGAAAAAAATTCTCATGAGCCTGATCAAATAATTGCTCAAAAATTTGCCAGTCATGATCCTGTGAAATATTTCTTTCAATCAGACGGTGGAGACTTTCATAGTATTTTGCAGGAAGTCTGTAGCCTAGTTCTGTCTTCTGTTGTTCTAACTCATCCTTAATTTCTATCAGGGCTTCATTTTTTCGAATAATAGCCAATGTATTTTTTGCCAGTTGCATATTTTTCATGGCAACTTCTGATTGCAATTTTTCATTGTTCAATCTGATATTTTCAGCAATAGCCCAATCTTTTTGCCGTCGAATTTTTTCATTCTCCTTTAGCAATATAGCTTCTTGTTGCTTCCATTTTCGCTTTTTGTACAAAATTCGCAGGCCAGCAATCATTGCAATAAATATCAGTACATAGAAAACAGATGCAACAATTGACGAAAACCAGGGACGCCTTATGATAAAGTTAACTGATGCCTCAGGAGTTATCATCCCCTTTGCAGTCAGTGTTTGCACCCTGAATGTGTAATTTCCGGGCGGCAAACGGGAATAAAGAATCTGCGTTTTACCCGACCATTCACTCCATTTATCTTCAATTCCTTCCAGTTTGTATTGAAAATACTTTTTACAACCAACAGTTTCAGCAGATGAAAATGAAACCCTGAAATTATTAAAATTACTATTGATCTGAAAACCAGATAAATCAGACGGAATACGTTTAAAATTAGAGTTATCTTTACTAAATAATATTTCTTTAATTTCAGGAGGATTCAATATTTCATCCAATTCATCAAGTTTTTTAGTGTTAAGAAACGCAAATCCTTCCTCAAGCCCAATGAGATGTAAACTATCGTTAAGAGGTATTATGTTTTCATAGTCCTGAACAAGGTCCAGACCGAACATTTCAGGAATAAGCCTGTAGCGCAGATTAGCTTTATCCAGCCTGAGTTCAAACATTCCGATTGCTTTGCTGGTAATAAACCAATAAAAGCTGTTGCTAACGGGCACTATGGTTTTGGATTTTGTAAACTCCGACAATTGACTGTTTAGCTCATTAAATGATACTACCTTTCCTTCATCAGCGCTCCATTGAAAAATTTCATTCCCATCAGGAATTAAAATTCTATTGCTGACTTTGAAAATTCTGTTAGTGGTTTTTGTAAGCCCTTCTGTTGGTCCTAATTTTTTAATGTTTTCTACAGTGCGGAAATCAGCTGATAATTGCAGCTTATAAATTCCCGAAATAGTATGTCCGGCAATAAGATTTCCTAAATAATCCGTTTCCAAAAAACGGACAGGAGCAACAAACCCTTTCAATATCTCCGATTGTTTCCAAAAACCATCATTTTTTTCAAAGAGTACCAGATTATTATAGGTACTTTGTATGTAATAATCCTTTTCGAAAGTAGTCAATTTTGTAAGGTTATAACCACCATTTACATTACTTACTTTCAACATTTTATCCTTGTTTACAACGAATGTTCCATTATTGGTACCACAATAGATCTGTCCGTCAATATTTTTCAAAAACCAAACCTGCCCTTGTGAATTTTCGAGCAGTGAAGGATAACCAAGGCGATATCCATTTTGAAAATTAAAAACATAAACACCCTGATTTGTGCCAACATACAACTTATCGTTCAGGGTACAGGCTGAATAAACTGCACCAAGCTCCATATCGGAATTATTGTAAACCTCAACCGGTGAATTGAACCAGACATAATCCAACCCTTTGTCCATACATACCCACAAATTATCAGCGATATCGCTGTGTAAAGCAAGCACCGTATTGTTTTGAAGAGCATTCCCGGTGTGCAGATGGTGTTTCACTTCCCCGTGTTTATTGACAACCAAAACTCCTTTCAGCAATGTTCCAAACACATAATTGTCGTTTAGCATTATTCCGTTATTAAGCTGATACGCCTTAAGCTCCTGATCTGCTTCTGAATTCCATGGTGAGAAAGCGTGATCAAAAAATGTATAAAGACCCTGCGTGCTTGTACCTATTAAAAGAGAATCACCCTGAAACGGAAGAATAGCTTTAATTTCTGTACTACTAAAAATTTCACTTGAAGGTATCTTGACCAATTGATTATTAATCAATTCATTAAGTGGGCCGTTGATCTCCTGAGCAAAAAGACGGTTACCTGCTTTCAATAAAAAAAGTACCGGTCCCGGTATTGTTAATGCTGAAATAGACTGTCCGTCATAAACAAAGATATTTCCGAAACTTTGAAAGTACACTGCATTATTATGTTCAATAATCTTCCATATTTCGTCGTTGTTCAACTCAATATCTTTTAAAAGCGGGATTAAAGAATAATACTTCCAGTCGCCGAAGGTTTCTTGTTGCCAATAGCCAAATTCTTCAAACGAACCTGTGTAAACTCTTTCGCCAATGCATGCAACAGATCTGATGATTGTTTCAGCCGGTAATTTTAAAAGCTTTGGTTGCGCACCATCAAGTACAATCAATCCGGAATTGTTAGCAACAAAAACATCCCCGGAGTTGCTGATACTGATTCCCCAATTCTGATTGCCTCCGCCATGAATTGATTTCTCATAACTCACCACCTGATATCTGCTTTGTGATTGTGATTCCGGGAATGCGAAAAAAAAGCAAATAACCGAAGTTAAAGCCAGGTTTAATAATGCCTGCTTTATTGAAAATACCCGGATTTGCTTATTGAAATCAGATGTTTGAATCAATCTTCAGTTTAAAAATGATTGCGTAAAAATAAGCAATTTTACAAAATAAACAGTCTCCTTTTTGTCCACTTGAATAAAACTACTCAAAAACAGCCTCCTTTTTGCCCATTATATCGAAAAGCATTATCTGATTCTCCAGGGTCTATTCCAACTTCCTGTACACAATTGCCACCACGCTAACATCGTCGCCGCCCATGTTGATGGTCATGCCGTAAGGTAAGTCAGCAGGGATTTCGATCTGTACATCGCCGGTTTTGCATCGGAAGAAAACCAAATCATTTTTGCCTATATAATTTTTAATCATTAATTTTGTTGCCAATAAAAAACAAACAATCATGCAAACCATAACAATAACGCCACATTTAGAAAATGGCAGATTTTATTTCGAACTTCCTGATGATCTAAAAGATTCAGAAATCACTATTCAGCTTATTGTGAAAAAGGACAAAACCGAATCGCTGAAAAAGGAAGACAGGTTGGAGAAGATCAAAGCCTTTGCAGGTATTGCCAAAGAATCCCAGTATGAGCCCGGGGCTGAAGAATGGTATAAACAGTAAATTGAAATGACATGAAGATTTTTGTTGATTCCGGGATTTTTGTTGAATACCTTAAAGGGAGAAAAGTTGAGTTTTTTGAATACCTCATCCAGCAGGATTATCAATTGTTCATCAATCAGGTTGTGCTCAGTGAGGTTTTATTCCACTTCATAGGCACAATAGGCAACAAATCCCCATTAGCCATTAAAGAATCCGGGAAAATTGCTGAATGTTTCAAAGACCATAACCCAATTGATATGCTGCCCGGAATTCAGTTTTTAGACCATACTGCTGAGATTTCCCAGTTGACAATTGATTTTTCTAAACAATTCAACCTTTTGCCCAATGATGCCCTGATCCTTGCTTCGTGCAAGATCTATGATTTAAAATATCTCGCCAGTTTTGATTCGGATTTTGATGAACCTTGCGATGTTCTTGGTATCCGAATCTTTAATGATGAAACAGATTTAAAGGATTACACGCCCAGGGTTAGATTAAATTTTTAATTCCCCTTATTTCACAGATTAACTCGCAAAGTTCACATCATCGCCACCCATATTTAATGTGAGTCCGTATGGTTTGTCTGACGGAATTTCTATCTGAGCATCGCCGGCTCTGCCGGTAAGTTGTTCCCAGATGGTTACGGCCTGGTGTACACCTGTACCTCCTGTAGGATGCCCCCAACCGATAAGTCCTCCTGTGGTATTAATCGGGATTATACCATCGCGGGCAGTATTTCCTTTATACACGAAATCGGCACCTTCACCGGGTTTGGCAAAACCGAGCGCTTCCACTGCAAGAATTCCGGCAATAGAAAAGCAATCGTGGGTTTCGATAGTAGCCAGGTCATGAATGGTAATGCCTGCGTTGGCCAGTGCCTTGTGAGCAGCATCTTTGACTGTTTCCATTACAGTGAGATCAGTAGGTACTTTTGTAAGGTCGCGCTCAGATGTGGCAAAACCAATAACTTCAACAGCATCTTTTTTGGATATACCGCACCTTGTAAGTCCTTCTTCAGATAATACAACAATAGCAGAGGCTGCATCAGAAACTTTAGAACAGTCCAGAACATTGAGATGATCTACGAAATTCTTACCATTTGGTTCCATTTTGTAACTTGCACCCTCAGGATCGGGGTTTGTATTATGAAACTCCTGTGCAGTAGGGCATAGCCTGGCATTTTCGATAGCATTACGGTACCATCTGGCGAATCCTTTTCGGGTATAATCTTTCCCATATTTTTCATAATAAGCACCTGCTCTGTCGCTGAACTGACCAGGGAAGAAATAAGCATGACCGTTTTTTCGTCTTCCGAACCAACCTGCACCGGCAAGCACATCAGCACCATAGATCGCTTTCATAGTATTCTGCACTTCCACACCTATTGTTAAAATAGTGTCAGCACCAGCCAGAATATTTTTAATTCCCGTCACTAAAGCCATACCGCCTGAAGCACAAGCTGCCTCAACACGAATACTTGGTTTAAATTTCAGTCCGGGATCAACCATCGGGATAAATCCAGCAAGGTGTCCCTGTTTGTTGAATCGTGCCGCCATAAAATTCCCGATCACACTTTCATCCACATTTGCTGCCCCGCCAATTTGTGCTAATGTACCTCTCCCTGCTTCAGATATATATATAATGTTCAAGTCCTGGCCGCTCTTTTCTTGGATTGAATTCTTTGCGTCCGGTTCCCAGCGAAATGGTATTATAACCAGCAGCCATATAAATTTTTCTTTGCATTTTTTTCATGAGCTTTCCCTCCTTAATTCAGAAAGTTATTAATTGGACCATAAGCATGGAAAAAACCAGTGAGCATAACTGTATTCACATCCTCATCACTATTGGCAACTCCACTGCTGACCAGTTGTTTACCTATTTCGGCAGATCGTTGGTGATATTTCTTAGCCAGGTTTGCACCATTGGTTTGCATCTCTTTTAACTCATCAAAATGAGCTTTTAAAAGCAAATCTTTGCTTTTCGAAAAGTTAACAGATTTCCAGGGTTGATAGGCAGCGGGCAATGGCCCGAGGTAATCGTCACATTTACCTGAAAGCTCAGCCACAGGAACATAAATGCGTTGTTTAAGATCATAAATTGCAACCGGTTTTCCTTTTTCGTATTTTAAAATCCCATCTTTCTGCGATCCATCTGAATTTTGACCCCCTTTAATCCCCAAATCAAAAAGCTGATCCAACACCGGGCTGTGCAGGTTTTCATTTTCGTAGTAGGGGTTCATTACGGCCATGATAAATCTTACAACATCAATCCCGACATAATCAATCAGTTGAAAAATACCCATTGGTCGTACAAGAAATTCCTGGGAAATTTTGTTTATGATGTAAACAGATTCTGCAAAGGAAAACTTTTCTGTCAGTTTCTCAGCTTCGGCAATAGCATGCAGAGCATCACGCATGAAGTGACCATTTCCGATAAATCCGGCAAAATCATTAGACGGAACCACAACTTTTTTCAGGTTGGCAGCATAACTCCTTGCAAAATTTTTCATCTCTTCAGAATTGTGACTGATGGTAATCAGTTCAACCAGTTTTTGCACTGCCGGAGGGTTATAAAAATGGAATCCCAAAATTCGTCCGTCAAGTCCTGCCTCGCTATTCAGCACATTTATAGGAATTGAGGAGGTATTTGTAAAGAACCAGGGTTTGTTTGGGTTATTTTGCTCAATTTGTTTGAAGATTTTAACCTTCAATCCGGGATTTTCTGCAATGGCTTCAAAAATGATATTTGACCCATAGGCAGCTTCGATAGCAGTTACCGGCTTCACAATGTTCATCACATCGAAAATATACTCATCAAGGATTTCGCTGTTTTCGATCAAATCGGGGCGGTAAGCATATACTGACCGTAACCAGACCATTTGTTTTTCAGCAATTTTGCGTACCTGTACTCTCAGGTATTTCATAAGCCCTGCCAGCCCCTCCTCAGAAAGGTCAATAGCATTAAGAACAAAGGTTTTGCCTTTATTCTCGGGCTTCAGACTAAGGTTGGCCATTTCAATCGCTGTCAGGAGCAGAATGCCGCTGCCCATTTTTCCGGCAGCTCCCAGCACACTCACTTTTTGTAGTCTTTCGTCGTAATTCATGTTCAATTTATTTATATTAATCTAAGTAAATAGGTTTATCTCTGGCAAGATGAAATCTGAATTTAGTTTTATTTCGGCTTTTTGGGAAAAGTTTACAAAGGATTATTCCCAATTTGGTGGAACTTTATCCAAAAAGGCTGTCATACCTTTCTTCCCCTCATTACCATTTCCGAATAGGGAGCCAAAATGCACCGCTTCAAGTTCACAACCATCTTCGAATTTCCCCTCAAGTCCTTTTCTTACAACACTTTTGATGAGTTTCACTGCTTTAGGTCCTTTTGTAGCAATGAGTTTTGCTATTTTCAAGGTCTCATCTACAAGGACTTCAGGTTCAACTACTTTTTGTACAAGACCGATTCTTAAAGCATCATCAGCACCTATCATTTCAGCGGTCATAAGCAGAAAAAGTGCATCAGCCAAACCGACAAGTCTGGGCAGGCGCTGAGTGCCGGCATATCCCGGAATAAGACCAAGATTTACTTCGGGTTGGCCAAATCTGGCTTTTGAACTGGCAATTCTGAAGTCGCAACTCATAGCCAACTCAAGACCGCCACCCAGAGCAAATCCGTTTATGGCAGCAATCACAGGTATTTCCATTTTTTCGAGACTCCTGAATGTGTTTTGCCCTAAACGGGAAAATTCACTTCCTTCTTCCTGATTTTTACTTACCATTTCTGCAATATCAGCTCCTGCTACAAAAGCTTTCCCATCGCCTGTAATCACCATTACCCGAATTTCCGGCATACTACTGATTTTTTTGATCATGGCATCCATTTCGTTGAAAAATCTGGTGTTTAAAGCATTCAGGGCTTTTGGCCGGCTTATGGTAACAAGCGCTATATTGCCATCGAGGGTTAGTTGAAGAATTTCAAAATCCATAATCCATTGTTTTAGAAATTTTTTTCAATAATAGTAAAAATCAATTAAACCAAACTATAATTTTTTCGTTGAAACGTAAAACCTATGATGTTTTTAAAAGATTTGAAAAATACAGCCTTTGCTGATGTTTCTGGTAATTCTTCGCTCTACCGGCAGCCTGAATATTTATACCCATTCGTGCAATTGCTGCCATCAGTTTGGCAGATCACTCACGAATTTCAGCGATTGTTGCGAAGATCACAATACAACCTCCTGCAACCTGAACAACTACCCTCAAAACTGTTGCACCAGTCAGCATGATGATGCAAAGAACCATAATTGTCAATCAGAAAACTGCTGCAACTGCAATCATCATTTTCTAAAATTATCAGAGAATTTTAATCAACCCGAAAAAAATTAATGCTCAACCGGCCAATTCAGTTTTGTCAATTCTTAAAGTATTATTAAGACTTAAAAATGAAACTGTTACAAACTTTGATATAAGATTTGAAGAAATATCTTTACCTCCTCATCTTTTCAAAGGCAAATCATTTGTTGTTTTTGCTTAAGCATTCAAATTTCACTCCGCACCCGATATTCCTGCCTGAGGTGTTTAGCTGATTGCTTCTAAAATCTTTCAGCTTTTTCCAATTTTCGTTTTAAAGAAAATATTTTAGATATCCGGATCGGGTTTCATCAGTCTTCATTTCAAACGAAAATAAATTTCAAACAAGTCGTAGCAGTGGAATTGTTGATTAAAATTGCCATATCTGAAAGAAACAGTGCCAAACACGCATCATTAGTTTCAGCCGAACAAAACTTTAAAAAGTTTTCGGTGCTTAATAAAGTCGTTATTTTTGCAACCTGTTAATTCAACTCGGAATATTTATGGAAACAATAAAGCAGTCAAAGGTTTCTGAACTATTAAAAAGTACCGATTTCAACACAGAAGTAAATGTAAAAGGCTGGGTCAGGACAAAACGCGGAAACGCTGCTGTAGCTTTTATTGCCGTCAACGATGGCTCAATTATTCACAGCATACAGGTGGTGGTTGACCTGAAAAGTTTTGAAGAAGAATTGATAAAGCGCATCACTACCGGATCAGGAATTTCAGTAACAGGAAAACTTGTAGAATCACTTGGCAAAGGACAAAGGGTTGAAATTCAGGCATCTGAAATTATTTTGTACGGAACGGCAGATCCTGAGACTTATCCTTTGCAAAAAAAAGGTCACAGTCTTGAATTTTTACGTGAGATTGCTCATCTCCGTCCACGCACCAACACATTTGGAGCAGTGCTTCGAATTCGTCATGCTTTGGCCTTTGCGATTCATAAATATTTCAACGACAGGGGATTTTATTACCTTCATACACCCATCATTACAGGCTCTGATGCCGAAGGAGCCGGTGCAATGTTCAGAGTAACCACACTGGACGCAAAAAATCCACCTTTACTTCCTGACGGGACTGTAAATTTTAAGGAAGATTTCTTCGGAAAACCAACAAATCTGACTGTTTCAGGGCAACTTGAAGCTGAGTTGGGTGCATTGGCACTTTCACTTGTTTACACTTTTGGTCCCACCTTCAGGGCTGAAAATTCCAATACTCCCCGGCATCTGGCTGAATTCTGGATGATTGAACCCGAAATGGCTTTTTACGATATTCAGGACAACATGGATTTGGCCGAAGATTTTCTGAAATTTTTGGTTAATTATGCTTTGGAATATTGTTCCGACGACCTTGAATTTTTAAACAACATGTACGACAAAGAGCTGCTGGCCAGACTAAAATCAGTCGTTGATCTGCGATTCGAGCGGTTAAGTTATACCAAAGCGATTGACATTCTGCAGGCTTCCGGCAGGAAGTTTGAATTTCCAGTGAAATGGGGCGTTGACCTTCAGGCCGAACATGAACGCTATCTGGTAGAACAGCATTTCGAAAAACCAGTCATCCTCACCGATTACCCAAAAGAAATCAAAGCCTTTTACATGAAACAAAATGATGATGGCAAAACCGTTCGCGCAATGGATGTCCTCTTCCCCAATATTGGTGAGATCATTGGAGGTTCGCAAAGAGAAGAAGTACCCGAAAAACTTCTTCAGCGATGCCAGGAAATGCATATCCCACAAAAAGATATCTGGTGGTATCTTGATACCCGGAAATTTGGCACAGTGCCACACAGCGGTTTCGGCCTTGGTTTCGAACGCATGGTACTGTTTGTTACAGGAATGAAAAATATCCGCGATGTCATTCCATTTCCCAGAACACCCCAAAATGCAGAGTTTTAATAACAAATACTATTATTCATTTTGATTATTAACTTTGCAAAAGGATAATAAATAAAAAATGGGGAAGCAGGGATTAATACAAAAACTTGCCTTACAGCAAAAACTCTCGCCACAGCAAATCCTTCTTATGAAGATGCTGCAGATCCCTACTATTGCCCTTGAACAAAGAATTAAACAGGAAATTGAAGAAAACCCCGCACTTGACGAGCTACCCGATTACGACGAAAACGAACCGGCTCAGTCCGACGATGATGACTTTAAAAATGAACTGGATGACAGCGAAAGTGATGAATTTGACCTGAAGGATTACATGGGAGAAGATGACATTCCGGGTTATAAGCTCAGTGCCAACAATTACAGCCCTGATGATAATGACAGAAAAGAAATCCCTTTTTCAGGAGGGAAAAGTTTTCATGACTTTCTGATTTCACAACTCGGACTTCGATACCTTAGCGAAAAGCAAGCAATCATTGCAGAAACCATCATTGGAAATATTGATGAATCGGGTTATTTACGGCGTGATATACCTGCTATGGTAGATGATCTCTCATTCAGCCAAAACATTTTTGCCACCCCGGCCGAAATAAACGAAGTACTCAGTGTTATTCAAGATCTTGATCCGGCAGGTGTCGGTGCGCGTGACCTAAAAGAATGCCTTCTTTTGCAGCTTAAACGAAACCAAACTGATTACCCTGAAGAAAGCTTTGACCTCTCAATCCTGATACTTGAACGCTATTTCGATGAATTTTCCAAAAAACATTATGACAAAATCATCAAGAAAGCCAAAATCACCGATACGGAGCTTAAAGAAGCAATTGATCAAATTCTCAAATTAAATCCTAAACCCGGTAATTCAATTTCAGAAACGGCCAAAACCAACCATTATATTATCCCGGATTTTATAATCACAGCACATAATGGTGAACTTGAGTTAACCCTCAATTCAAAGAATGCTCCTGAACTGCGTTTGAATAAAACATACGTTGATATGATTGAGGTTTATGCACTGGATAAATCAAAAAAAACAAAACAGCAACGCGAAACCATTCAGTTTATCAAAAGTAAGATTGAATCAGCAAAATGGTTTATAGACGCCATCAAACAGCGTCAAAATACCCTTATGGTCACTATGAATGCTATCATGGAATATCAGAAAGATTATTTTCTCACCGGCGACGAAACAAGACTCAGACCTATGATCCTTAAAGATATTGCCGATATCGTCAATCTGGATATCTCCACCATTTCGAGAGTAGCTAACAGCAAATATGTGCAAACCCCATTTGGTACTTTTCTGCTCAAAAGTTTTTTCTCTGAATCTATGCAAACAGATACCGGTGAAGAAGTTTCCACCAGAGAAATCAAAAAAATTCTACAGGATTGCATTAACGAAGAAAACAAATCAAAACCTCTTACTGATGATCAGTTGACGGTTATTTTGAAAGATAAAGGGTATAATATTGCCCGACGTACGGTAGCCAAATACCGCGAACAATTAAGCATTCCGGTTGCCCGTCTTCGAAAAGAATTATAACCCGTTTTATTTTGATGTAATAATGCTTCCTGCCCGAATCATCTCACGACTCTTTAACCCGCTCTTTATTACACTATTTTACATGATTATCGTGCTGAATATTAACAGCCAGATGATAACAACTGTTCCCGATAAAGCCCGATGGATGCTGCTGGGTATGATCATGCTGACATCCTGCATCATTCCGGGAATAATAATTCTTTTTTTTGGTCAGTTTTTCCGGAAAGCACTAAAGTTTTCGCCAGCTGAAAGTAAAGTAGCTGTTCTGATTATCGCAGCAGTTTTTAACTACCTTAGTTATTATATGCTCAGCAGATTACAACTATCTCCTGTCTATACTCTTTTTCTGCTCGGAATTACAACACTTACAGGCATTTGTATTCTCATAACCATTTTTTGGAATATCAGCATTTACATGACGGGAATGGGAGCACTCGCAGGTGCATTGTCGGGGATTACGATGATTTTTAACTTGAAACTGCAAGGAATTATCCTCCTGATCATTGCGTTTTCCGGAATGGTTGGCTATGCTCGACTGGCAATGGATAAACATCGTCCGGCCGAAATCTACTCAGGATTTTTACTTGGATTTGTTGGAATGATTATCCATTTCTACTACGTTTAAAAAGGCATAAGGGATATCCCCACGGAAAACGGATAAATATCAGGCCCTTTGTCTTCTTCAAAAATATTGGAAAAAGAATAAAAACCAGTCAGATTAATAAATTTCCAGCCAAAGCGTGCAGTTAAACCATACCTTAAATCCTGAATATTTTCCACATCTTTAAATTTGACAAATAGTTGATTAGTAGTATTATAAAGATAATCATCCCCTCTGTATTTTGAATGACTTTCGAGCAGAAAACCAAATTTAAAACCAATGGCTGCCCTGATATTTTTTTTGGTTCGTAACCTGAATTCCATTGGAATATCAAAATAGGTAAAGGAGATTTTGTTTCTTTCGTAATTACTAACCGATGGATAAAGTGATTTGATCCGTTTCAATGAGGTTACACCATTTTCGTCAACAACTGTAAAACTGTTGCTGTGGAAATTGTGTGATGAAATTCCGCCTCCAATTGCAAAACTGAAATTGCTTTTACCGAAACGGAAATCATAAAGACCCGAAATACCTGCGCCCGGATTGAAGAGCCTGTTGCTCACCGAATCAGGGATATTGAGATAAAAGTCGTTATACACATCAATAATGGTACTGAATTTTTTGCGGGTAGTTTCTGAAAGATTTTGAGCATAACTTTCAAAACCAGCAATAATTAGCATAAGAATTAAAATGACCTTTTTCATAAGCGACAATTTTACGGCAAAAGTAAACATAATTTAAACGATGAACTACTTCCTGTTATCCTGTGGAGTTGAACAGTTTTAATAACTGTGTAAACGGAGGATTATTACTTTACTCTTTATCAGGTGTATCACCTTCTCGCAATCTGACAATAACCATTTGAGCTTTTTTTTTACTTTCGCCCCCTGAATTTTTATCAAAAAAATATGTACAGAACACACACTTGTGGCGAATTGACCCTCAGTTCAGCAGGAAAGCAGGTAATTCTGAGCGGTTGGGTGCAGAGAATCAGAGACAAAGGCGGTCTGATCTGGATTGATCTGCGCGATAGGTATGGTATCACCCAATTGATAATGGAGGAAGGGAAGACTCCTCAGGAAGTTATCAACGAAGCCAGGAAGCTCGGACGGGAATTTGTCCTTCAGGTTACAGGAACTGTAATTGAAAGAAGCTCAAAAAACCCTAAATTACCCACCGGCGAAATCGAAATATTTATTGAAAAATTAACGGTACTAAACCCGGCAAAACTTCCTCCTTTTACTATCGAAGACCAAACCGACGGCGGTGACGAGCTCAGAATGAAATACAGATACCTCGACCTCCGGCGCAACCCGGTAAAAAACAATCTTTTACTGCGCCATAGAATAGCCATCGAAACACGGAATTATCTGGACAAACAACATTTTGTCGAAATAGAAACACCCGTGCTCATGAAATCCACACCGGAAGGTGCACGCGATTTTGTTGTTCCTTCCAGGATGAATCCTGGCGAGTTTTATGCCTTGCCGCAATCACCCCAAACTTTCAAGCAACTACTCATGGTAGCTGGTTTTGACCGTTATTACCAGATTGTAAAATGCTTTCGCGACGAAGATCTGAGAGCCGACCGACAGCCTGAGTTTACTCAAATTGACTGTGAAATGTCTTTTGTTGAACAAAATGACATACTGAATACTTTCGAAGGTTTGGCAAAACATCTTTTCCGTGTAATTAAAAAAATTGATTTCACCGAACCATTCCCACGTATGTCATATGCTGAAGCCATGAAAAAATACGGCAGCGATAAACCTGATATTCGTTTCGGGATGACTTTTGTTGAATTGAATCACCTGGCTCAGGGACATGGTTTTAAAGTATTTGATGATGCTGAACTGATTGTCGGTATAAATGTTTCCGGATGTGCTGATTACACCCGTAAACAACTGGATCAACTGACCGAATTTGTAAAAAAGCCGCAAATAGGAGCTTCCGGATTGGTTTATGTTCGATTCAACACCGACGGATCACTAAAATCATCAGTAGACAAATTCTTCAGTACTGATGATCTGAAATTATGGGCTGAAACCTTTAACGCTTCTCAGGGTGACCTGATGCTGATAATGGCAGGAAATACAACGGCTACCCAAAAAGCACTTAGTGCGCTGCGTCTTGAAATGGCTGAGCAACTGCATTTGCGCAACCCTGAAATTTTTGCTCCTCTCTGGGTGATCGATTTCCCGCTTCTTGAATGGGATGAAGAAGCAGGCAGGTTTTTTGCCATGCATCACCCGTTTACGTCACCAAAAATTTCAGATATTGAAATGTTGGACTCAAACCCGGGGGAGGTTCGTGCAAATGCGTACGACCTGGTTATCAATGGAGTGGAAATTGGTGGTGGTTCTATCAGGATTCACAACAAAACAGTACAGGGTAAAATGTTTCATATTCTTGGCTTTACACCTGAGGAAGCACAAAACCAATTTGGCTTTCTGATGAACGCTTTCGAATACGGAGCACCGCCACATGGCGGCATAGCACTGGGATTCGACCGACTGGTATCGCTTTTTGGGGGTTCTGACTCCATTCGTGATTTTATCGCTTTTCCAAAAAACAATGCAGGTCGTGATGTTATGATCGATGCTCCTTCAGCTATTACCCAACTGCAATTAAATGAACTTGGATTGAAAATTCAACAGAAAAATAACTGAGTCCCACTGTTCATACATCAACCAGATAAAGCTGATTTTCTTTGCATTCCTGATTTGATTAATACACCGGAATAAAAAAGGAGATCAATAAATTGATCTCCTTTTTTATTATTTTTCTACAACAACTATCAGAATTTTGCAAAGTTGAGTTTTTCAACTTTACGTGTGGAGTAATTAATCCTGAAAGCACCGGATTTTCGAAGTTCCTGTTTCACGTCGGTAACAATTCCCATTCTGATACCTTCATCCACCTTGAGTGAAGTGGTAAGAAATTTCCTGTCATTTTCATCACGTGCCTGACGTTCAGCGGCAATAAAAGAGGGGATATCTTCTACTTTTGCAAACTGATCATTCAGCTGAATACGTGGTTTTGTACCAAAAAGTGCTGATTTTACAGGTACACCGATATAAATATAACTTACAAGTGACTTTTTCTCAAGCCGCTGTACTTCTGTTGCTTCAGGTGGCTTAATTTTTACAATTAAGGTTACTTCACGCATAACTGTTGTTACCATAAAAAAGAACAACAACATAAAAATAATGTCAGGCAATGAGGCTGTGTTTATTGCCTTCATTTCTGTTTTTTTTCCTTTTTTGAATCTTGACATAATTATTGTCCTCCTATATCAACAGGTTCAGCTTCAGAGATCGGGATAGGAATTGCATCCTGAATAGCCTTTATTTGATCTTCATTGGTAAGTTCGGTAAAACGACGTCCGAATTTTTCCAAAGCAAGTTCATTTCTGAGCTCAGTAATAGCAGCAGTCAATTCGTTTTGTACTGCGATATACATTTTGTAAGATGTTCCACGGTCATTTTTCAACGAAATGACAGCATTTTTTGGTACCCTGACTTTACCAAGCAGCGGGATATCTTTCAAAACCATTTCAGGTTTGTCTTCCAGATTCTGTGGATTATTCAGAAACTCTTTGGTTTGTTGTCTGAGGGTACGGATATCACCTGGCTTATTATCAATGAGCAGGCGATCACGATTATTTATCATTACCGTGAAAATATTTCTTTCATTGATATCAGGTGGTTTCTCATCGCCGGTCAAAGGCGGTGGCAATCTCCGGCTGATCCCGGTATCAACGTCCATTGTGGTGGTAACGAGAAAGAAGATCAGCAAAAGGAAAGCAATGTCAGCCATTGACCCGGCATTGATTTCTTGAACTGGTTTTGCCATAATTATTCTCCTTGATTATTTAAAAATACTGGAAATGCCAGAATAAATAATAGAAACGATAGCCAAACCCGCTAAAATATAGGTCATAATCATTATAGCGCCTATAAACTTTGAGATGGCTTCTGTTATTTTGAATGTTTCGTAAACTTCACCCTGTATGCTTCCTGATGCAATAGCATTCGAAATCAAATACAATACTATAAACCCCAGTAAGCCAAAAAGTACTGTTTTCCCCTTTCTTGGGTTCATGATGATGTAAACAAGCGGGAATAAAATCGTAACCAGCGCTGCTAAAGCAATAAGAATATAACCCCATGTCAGCATGACTGATGTAAATTCTTCACCTGTTGAATAAAAAACAATGAACAGAATCGCCGAAATGGCTAACAGCACTGTCAGAAATATTTTTAATATGGTCGCAACTTTGTCTTTCATGATGATGCCTTTCTTACTTTTTATTCGATTTGTATTTTGTCAAAATATCAATGAACGAAATCGAGCTATCTTCCATTGCATTCACCAGCCCATCAATCTTTGATAAAATATAATTGTAGAAAATTTGAAGTACAATAGCAACGATCAGACCAAATACGGTGGTCAGAAGGGCTACTTTAATACCACTGGCCACAATGGTAGGAGAAATATCGCCTGCTGCTGCGATAGCATCGAAAGCCTGCACCATACCGATAACAGTACCTAAAAATCCAAGCATAGGAGCAAGGGCAATAAAAAGTGAAATCCAGGATAATCCTGATTCCATTCTTCCCATTACCACACTTCCATAACCAACTATTGATTTTTCAACGATATCAAGGCCTTCATTATAACGGTCGAGACCCTGATAGAAGATACTTGCAACTGGTCCGCGCGTATTTTTGCAAACCTCTTTGGCTTTTTCAATACCGCCGGTTTGAAGAGCTGTTTCAACTTTATTGAGCAACTTGGTGGTATTGGTAGTTGAGAGGTTCAGATAGATGATTCTCTCAATTGCGAGTGCTAAACCAAAAATCAGGGTAAGCAATACAATACCCATAAACTGCCAGCCACCTTCAATAAACTGCTCTTTCAATACCTGATGAAATCCTTTTTCTTCCTGCATTTCTTCAGTGGCTTCGAGAGTGGATGTAACTGTACTTCCTTCATCAACTGCCACTTCCTGATTCATAATTGCTGTATCAGTTTGAGTGGTCTCCTCACCGGTTGTTTGTTCTTGTGCAAATGTTGCAACTGAAATTCCCAAAGTGAACAACGCTGCAATCGTCAAAAAAGCAAATAATTTTTTCATGGTTTACTTTTGTTGATTAAATGATTAAATGTTTCCTGTTTATTAAAATTAAAAAATTAATTCAAAATCAAGGCTTTTTACTATTAGCCTGGCGGAGAGGAAGGGATTCGAACCCCCGATACGCTTTTGACGTACACACACTTTCCAGGCGTGCGCCTTAAACCACTCGGCCACCTCTCCGGTACTTCAAAATTTCAAACCCCACCTCTTAAGTTTTGAGCGGCTAAAGTAAAAAAAATATCTGATATAAAAATACGAAATCTTTTTTAAATTTTAATAATATATTGATTATCAATCTATTATAAAAATAAAAAATGTACTGTCCGGACTTAATCTTCTTTTGACATCTCTCCTGCAATAGGTGTTACCATCATCGTTCTGATGTCACTCAGGTGCTTGTAATTACCGAGAACGTACATGAGCTTTGCTATAGCAGCTTCGGTGGTAATATCTTTACCACTCAAAACACCAATTTTGCTGAGTGCCAGACCGGTTTGATACTTCTCCATATCCACACTTCCACCCTGACATTGAGTTACGTTGATGATAATTATTCCTTCCCTGATGGCACTGCTCAGCGCATCAAGCAACCATGGTTCGGTTGGAGCATTACCGGTTCCGTATGTTTCAAGAACTATTCCCCGCAAACCGTTAATACCAAGAATTGCCCTGACTACTTTTTCAGTAATCCCGGGGAAAAGTTTTATTATAGCTATATCGTTGCAGAGGTTTGTGTTTAGCCGTAACTTCCTGAAGTTGGGTTTTTTGATGGCAGCATAATTATATTTAATATGAATTCCCACAGTAGCAAGGGGTGGATAATTCGGTGAACGAAAAGCTTCGAAATTCTCTGCATTGAATTTTATGGTTCTGTTTCCTCTCATCAACTGGTTTTCAAAATAAATAGCAACTTCGGGAACAACAGGTGTTTGATCAAGCATTGCTGAGGCAATTTCAAGAGCTGTCACAAAATTTTCGCGACCATCGGTCCGGACCATACCAAGCGGCAATTGCGATCCTGTAAGAATGACCGGTTTATTGAGGTTTTCGAGCATAAAACTTAGAGCTGAAGCCGTGTAAGCCATTGTATCAGAACCATGCAGTACCACAAAACCATCGTATGATTCATATTTTTTAAGGATTACACCGGCAATTTCCTCCCAGTATTTTGGCTGCATGTTGGAAGAATCAATCACCGGATCAAAACAATAATTATCTATACTGAAGTCAAACAATCTGAGTGACGGCATATGCTCGTAAACATTATCAAAATTGAAAGGTTGCAATACCCCCGTTTCCTGGTCTTTTATCATCCCGATGGTTCCTCCGGTGTAAATAACAAGTACTGAGCTTTTTGCGGTTGGGTGCATGAATGATTTGATTATTATTGTGGAAATTTAAAGAGTTTACTTGCATTTTTAGTAGTTTCAGCAGCAACTTCCTCAGGCGTAATCCCTTTGATTGATGCCAATTTTTCAGCTATCAGTTTGATGTAACTACTTTCATTGCGTTTGCCGCGGTAAGGTACTGGTGCCAAAAAAGGAGAATCAGTTTCGAGCAGCAGATGTTCCATGGCAATCTCTGCTACCACCTTATCCAAACCTGAGTTTTTATAAGTCAATACTCCTCCAATACCCAGTTTGAAGCCATAACTAATGATCTGATCTGCTTGTTCCTTTGATCCGGTAAAACAATGAAAAACACCTGTAAGCTTTTGATCGGCAACATCATTTAACACTTCAATAACTTCGTTAAAAGAATTGCGCACATGCAAAACAACAGGGAGTTCATACTGTTTTGCCAGTTGTATCTGATAAATCAGTGCAGTTTTTTGTTCCCCGACAAACGTTTTATCCCAATACAAATCAATACCTGTTTCACCGATGGCATAAAATTTATTTTTTGCCAGAATCTCAGAAATTTTGGCGAGTTCTGATTCAAAATTATCTTTTACGTCGGTAGGATGCAGGCCGATCATAGGAAACAAATGTTCCGGATAATCAGCACAAAGGTCCATCATGCGGGGAATTGTTCCACTATCGATATTTGGAAGCAGCATGTATTTAACGCCGGCAGTAAGCGCTCGTTGAATCATTGCATCACGGTCAGTGTCAAACTGCTCCAGATAAAGGTGGGTGTGTGTGTCAGTCAGTATCATGTGGCAAAAGTAGCTGTTTTTGTACGATGCGATTTTTATACTTTTGCTAAAAATTTTAGGTTGAAAAAAATTCTGATAATACGTTTCAGTTCAATAGGTGACATAGTGCTAACAACGCCGGTCGTACGATGTCTTAAGACGCAACACCCTGATTTTGAAATTCACTTCCTGACAAAAGTGGCTTTTGCGCCTTTACTTTCAGCCAATCCATACATCAGCAAAGTAATTTCAATAAAAAACAGCACAAGTGAAGTAACAGAGTCCTTAAAGCTGGAAAAATACGACCATATTATTGACCTCCATAAAAACATTCGTTCACTCGGCATCAGATGGAAACTCAGGGTAAAAACCTCCTCTTTCCCAAAACTTAACGTAAGAAAATGGTTGCTTGTACAGTTTAAAATTAATCTGATGCCCAAAATCCATATTGTTGATCGATATTTTAAAGCCGTAAAATCATTAGACGTTTCAAATGATAACAAAGGTCTTGATTACTTTTTTTCTGATGGTGAAAAAATTTCCTCCGATCAACTCCCCTCATCACACAGAAACGGCTATGTTGCCATGGTGATTGGGGGCAAGCATAAAACCAAGCAATTACCGGTCGAAAAAGCTGTTTCCATTCTAAAAAAAATTAATTATCCGGTCATACTTCTTGGCGGTAAAGAAGATGCCGAAGAAGGAAATCTTATTCAACAACAAGCTGGTAAGCACGTTTATTCTGCATGTGGGAAATTCACGATAAACCAGTCAGCATTTCTAATTAATCAGTCCCTGGTAGTTATTACAAACGACACCGGATTAATGCATATCGCAGCAGCATTGCACAAACCCATTATTTCGATCTGGGGTAACACAACCCCTGAGCTTGGAATGTATCCTTACATGCCCGGTTATCCAGAACTTTTTAAAATTTTTGAAGTGAAAGGACTTCCATGCAGACCCTGCTCAAAAATAGGATTCGAAAAATGTCCTAAACAGCATTTCAAATGTATGATGAATCAAGATATTGATGCTATTGTACAAAGCACTGTTGATTTCCTGGAAAGTAAAGCAGACAAAAAATAATTTTTTTTAGTCAACCCTATCAAATGTCTTGCCTTCAGATTTGAACACTCAGAAGCAACTACCAATGCCAGCATTCGAAATTTCCTGAATTCTTTTTTTTCTTATCCTCATTTTGAGCAAAAACACAAAACCTGATTGCTTGCTGATCGCTGACCTGATTTTGGATAGCTATGCCCGGATGAGAATAATCGAAATACAGGCCATTCGGCTTATCTCATTGGAAATGTAGCCTTTAAAAGAATTACTGGGAACCTGTTTTTATTGGGGAAATTTAACAGGACAATTGATCTGGTCCAATAAAAAAAGTGGATATCCTACTCCATAATTGTTTCATCTTCAGCCCTCCAGGCAGGATCAACAATGCACAGGAATACCAGATCACAATCACCGGTGTTTTCGATGTATTGAACATTATCAGGAGGAATATATACAGCCTGATTTGAAGAAACATTCTGGGATTCAACTCCAATGAACATTCTACCTTCACCCTGAAGAATGTAATAAACCTCTGAAGTTTTTAATTTGTGACGATAGGATGTTTTTCCCGGCTCAACTATAGCATGAGCAAGACTGTATCGCAGATTAAGATCAGCTTTATCGGGATGGAGCAACTCCCGCAATTTGGTGTTATCACCTGCTATAAACTCTTCACAAAGATTTAAATCCCTGATATACATTTACTTTTGTGTTTGTTTTTCATTAAAGAATCCCGGCAAATGTAGATATTTCAAGCCTATTTTAAGTGTTTCATCAGGCAATTTTGATCCGGACTTTTAATTTGTTTTATGCAGAAAAAAATACTGGTCTTTGAATCATCGCGACTT
>Ga0116164_10000359_pt1 | contig 40890 bp, 31 predicted proteins | sample AD_UKC109_MetaG_FD_89888 | JGI IMG/M metagenome (GOLD analysis project Ga0116164, IMG submission 89888) | Active sludge microbial communities of municipal wastewater-treating anaerobic digesters from Hong Kong - AD_UKC109_MetaG | ecosystem: Engineered > Bioreactor > Anaerobic > Digestate... | reverse complement strand
GGTGGAGTACTTTGAGGCTCAGAACAATCCTGAAAATCCTGAAGATGGATCGAGACAGGTGGCCTTCTGCCGTGAACTCTATATCGAACGGGAGGACTTCATGGAGGATGCCCCGCGGAAGTTCTTCAGAATGTCCGTTGGAAGGGAAGTCCGGTTGAAGTTTGCCTACTACGTTACCTGTACGGATGTTATCAGGGATGAAGCAGGCAATATCACAGAGCTCAGATGTACATATGATCCTGAATCGAGGGGTGGCGGAACACCGGATGGGCGCCGTGTCAAGGGAACCCTTCACTGGGTGTCTGCAAGACATGCCAGAAAGGCTGAAGTCAGAGTGTATGACAAACTCTTCACGCTGAAGAATCTGAAGGATATGGAAGAGGGAAAGACGTATAAAGATTATCTCAATCCCGAGTCACTCGTCGTATTAAAGGATTGTCTGATAGAACCGATGCTCGCCGAAGCGACACCGGGGGACAATTTCCAGTTTATGAGAAAAGGCTATTTTTGTGCCGATGATGAGAGTACGCCAGAGAATCCCGTGTTCAACAGATCCGTTGCACTCAAGGATTCGTGGGCAAAGGCGCAAAAGTAATAAAACTCTATAAGGGGGAATTCGAATGTTGAAAAGAAGTGTTTTAGTCACTCTGTTTTTAGTCGTTGCCTTTATGGCATTTGCGTCGGTGACGGGGACTATTACTGAGGTTGACAAGTACGGAAACGTCCACACGGGTATCCTGAGTGAGACTTTTGAAGCCGCAGGATTTGAACTTGGTGATGTGTTGCTTGTAACGCTGGGAGATACTTCTGAGGAAATGCCTTTCGTTACAACCTATGGGGATGTTGACACGGGTGAACCGCTTGTCAGATTATCCAGTGGACATGTCATGATGGCACTTAACTATGCAAATTTTGCAAAGACCTATGCCCTTGAAGTCGGATCCGAAGTTACCTATGCCATGAGTGAAAAAGGGGCTTATGCGGAAGAACTCGAGATCAGGCATCTTGTCAGAACTGAAGTCAGAGAAGACTACGCTTCCGATGCGATCTTCGCAAACTTCAGAGAAGTCACAATCGGAGACATTGCTCCCGGAAGACTTTACAGATCATCACATCCTTCGATTGACGATCCCAGAGCACCTTACTCCATTCAGCTCGTTGAAGCTGCCGGTATCAATACGGTGGTCAACCTGTCGGATTCCGATGAAGAACTCTCAGCCAACTGTGCATTCTCACCGTTCTATGCCTTTGTAAAGGAAAATGGCAACATGATCAACCTTAACATGGGTGTAGATCTTCTCAGTGACGAATTTGCCGCAAAGCTGAAAAAGGGACTCCTGTTCATCATCGAAAAAGATGGTCCATACCTCGTCCACTGTGTAGAGGGAAAAGACAGAGCCGGTATGACCGTTGCCATCCTTGGTGCGCTTATGGGTGGAACGACTGAAGAAATCTATGCGGATTATGCCAAATCCTATGAGAATTATTATCATGTGGAAAAGGGAACCCCTGCTTACGATGCCGTTATCAACATTATCGAGAATATTTTTATATCCATCAACAACGAACAGCCTGTAACGGATGACAATATCGGTTATGTTGCCATGAAGTATCTGATAGAAAAGGCGGGCATGTCTTATCCTGAAGTCGAAGCACTGGAAGAAAAATTGCAATAAAATCATAAAAGGGGTGTGACTCACCCCTTTTTATTCCGTTATCACGTGGAGGCGATTGCTGTGAAAGATAAAAGGGTATACTTTTTCCTGACGCTGGCAGTTCTGATTCTTGCCCTGTATATCGTATTTACGGTTGTCATGGATGTAGGAACTGATATAGAATATGCGAAGATGATGGAGCATTCCGGAGACTATCTTGACAAGACCTTCAACATAACGGGTCAGGCCTTTGAGGTGATGACAGAAGGGGATGACAACTATTCCATGTATGTCTTCACGAGAAAGAAAGAATTGGAATACGATGATGATGTGATCTACTTAACCGGTTATACGAAGGGAAATGTGAAGAACGAAGAGATTATCTCCTGTAAGGGTGTCTTTACAGGGATGGCTGACTTTACAAAAGGTGATGGGGAAACGATACAGATCCCTCAACTCCAGTTTAAGGAATGAGCGGACTTGACAACCCTATTAACCTGTGATAAAATAAGTACACTTTGAGATTGAGTGTGTAGCTCAGCGGGAGAGCGCTTCCTTGACAGGGAAGAGGCCGTGGGTTCAAACCCCTCCACACTCACCACTGAGGAGCCTGAGACGGCTCCTTTTTTGTTTTCCATGAATTGATCAAGGAGAAGAGTAGTGTCTTACAGAAGAAATTATGCACTGTTTGGCGGATCTTTTGACCCGGTTCATAATGCACACGTGATCATCGCGCAAAAATTATTCGAGATTCTCAATCCATTAAAAAAAATGTATATTGTTCCGGCCGGTTGTTCGCCGTTCAAAACAGACGAAGAAAACACACCGTTTGACATCCGGTACCGCTGGTGTGAAAGCGCCTTTTCCGGTCTGAAGGGAATAGAAGTGCTGGATATCGAAAGGGATACGGGAATAGAAAAACCGTCCTATACCATCGATACGTTGAATCGATTTTATGACCGGTTTGGTGAATATCCCGTACTTGTCATCGGCGAAGATTCACTTCAGGGTTTCCATAAATGGCGAGCTTTTGATGAAATAATGAAGAAAACAACGCTTTCCGTTTACAAGAGACGTTTCAGCTCACAGCTCTCCGAAGCTGAAAGGCGCTATCCGGACAGGATAAGCATACACGATACAGCGTATATAGAAATATCTTCGACGGAGATAAGAGAGCGATTAAGACGAGGGAAAACGATACGGGGATTTGTTCCCCAATCGATAGAAGTCGAGGTAATCGCTTATTATCGCTCGAAGAGAAGAATGAAACAGGGGGATACAAATGAATAAAGTAGAGTTACTGGCACCGGCTGGAACGTTTGAAAAAATGCAGATGGCCTTTTTATATGGGGCAGATGCCTGTTATCTCGGCGGGAAGCTGTTTGGCCTTCGTGCCGGAGCAAAGAATTTTGATCTTGAAGAAATTTCACGAGCTGCTGAATACGCACATGAGAGAGGGAAAAAGATCTATGTGACGGTCAACATCATGGCGCATAACGATGATCTCGAAGGCCTTCCGGAATATCTCAGGAAGTTGTACGAGGTCAACGTGGACGCCGTGCTGATCTCGGACCCGGGCATCTTCAGCATTGCGAGGCGGGAAGTCCCCGAACTCGAAATACATCTCAGTACGCAGGCCAATGCCACCAATTATTCGGCCATAGAATTCTGGAGGGATCAGGGAATGAAACGGGCGGTAGTTGCCCGTGAAATGAGTTTGAAAGAGATTTCTCAGGTGAAGGATAGAGTGGGGGATTCAATAGAACTGGAGTCATTTGTCCATGGGGCCATGTGTGTGTCCTATTCGGGCCGATGCCTGCTGAGCAGTTTTATGACCGGAAGGGATTCCAACAGGGGAGCCTGTTCACATCCGTGCAGATGGCAGTATTATCTCGTGGAATCCACGAGACCGGATGAATACTACCCGATAGAAGAGGATGAACATGGGACACATATCCTGAATTCGAAAGACCTTTGTATGATCGAATATATCCCGGAACTGATAAAATCGGGGATATCGAGTCTGAAGATAGAGGGCCGGATGAAGAGCGCCTATTATGTGGCAACGGTTGTCAGGGCATACAGACTGGCAATAGATGCGTATTATGAGAAAGGGGAAGACTGGCGGGTTGATCCCTGCTGGCTGGAAGAGATCAACAAGACGAGCCACCGGAAATTCACGACCGGGTTCTATTTCGGCAATCAGTATGAGAAGGCTCAGGAGTACAGTACCAGCAAGTATGTCAGAGAATACAGCTTTATCGGCCTGATAAAGGATACGAATTATGAGGCGGACTGCTGGAAGATCGAACAGCGCAACAAGTTTTCCGTCGGTGATGAGGTCGAGATCATCTCACCGGGCTCGAAGTCGATGATCCGTACGAGGGTTTTAAAGATTGTGGACGGTGTTACCGGCGAATTACGGGAGGATGCCCCACACCCTCAGGAAACCCTTATCGTCAAGTTTGAAAATACACGGCAATATGATTTAAAACCTGATTCGATTATCAGGATGGCAATAGGTAAATAGCTTGAGAGACCACACCGAGAGATGTGGTCTTAATTATTCTTTCACGAGTAGAATTTTTAGATTCCTAAATTCATCTTCACGTTTTACTCACACTTTATAGTGTATAATCAGAAAACCTTAATAGAATTCGGGGTTGTCAAGTTTTATGGAAAAATGTACGTATGTATCTGTTTTACGATATCTGTGAGGATTTAACATTTCAAGGGAGGATTATTTATGAAAAAAATTCTTGTTTCGGTTTTTGTTACACTTCTCGTGATGACGACAGCCTATTCCGCTTCATTGCTTTCGATTGTGGATGCCGCTAAAACGGTCAACAGTAATTACAAACTCTATGAACTCAGTATGGAGAAGACACAGCTTGATTATGATAAGGCCATGATTGAGGCAACGAACAAAAAGGCCGAATTATCTGCCAAAAGTAGCAAGGCATCGGGGGATAACAGTACACAGAATAATCTCAGTTCATTCTATTCGGAAATACTCAACGATATTTTTGATATCAAGAGTAAGGAAATTACCTGTCAGACGAACGAACTGACCGTTAAGATAGCCGAGATCGATGCTAATGACAAGGAGAATCTCTTTAAAAAAGGACTCGTTTCGGAAAACGATTTGAAAGACGCGTCACTCACACTGAAAGAGGCAAAATCAGATCTTGAACAGGCGAAGGAAGATCTCGAGCTTTCATTGAACAATTATAAGAAAGATACTTCCCTTGAATGGGAGGACATGGACCTTTTCGTCCCTGAATATGAGGCCTTACTCATAAGCGATGACGAATGGCTTGAGGTTTCCTTATCCGTTCTGACATCCGAATACAGTCTTGAACAGTCCAAGTATGATATTCAGAATCTTTCATTAAATTCTTCACTTTATGATAAGAAGATCGCAGATATTTCACTGGAACAGAGTGAGATAGATCTTGAACTGTCAAAGGAGACGGCATTAAATCAGAAAGATACTTATGAAGATGGCCTTTACTACACCTACAAACAGCTTCAGACTTCCATCGAAAGAGTGAATATTGCACAAGATGAACTGGACGATGTGATCGAGAGATACAACAAGGGACTCGTCTCGGAAACGGATTTTTATACCCAGAAAAAGCAGTATCTCAGCACGGTATCCCAGTACGATAGCAGCCTCAAGAGTTACTGGACGACACTCAGCAGCTATCTGATCAGTACGAACAGTGATGTTGAATCGTTCGTTCGTGAAACCGTTAAAACGATGGAAACAAAAGAAGAAGAGTGAAATAGATGAAGAAAGACTCCTGTAAAAAAGGATTAAGGTTTTCAGCGTTAATATTCTGCCTGTTGTTTGTCTCTGCTTCAAGTGTCTTTTCCTCTGAATTATGGGATGAATATTATTCCAGATTACAGGAGGATTCCGGCTATAAAAAACTCCAACTTCAGTATAAAGGGGCAGAACAGACTGCAGATCAGTATTCTGATTTCTTTCTGCCCTATTTTAGTTTGAATATGGGTGGAACCACTAATGGAAGTGGATTCACCTATTCTGAAATTCACAAATCAGATTCCAGTGAATCAGAATGGAATACCTCTCTCGGAATGTCTTTCAGTATGGATTTTCTGCATGTTTTCGGGACGGATATCGGTCTTGCGATTCCCTTTGAATATAAAACTACAAGCGAAGGAGATTCAGAAATCACACTGAATCATTTCGGACTGACAATGAGCAGAAAACTCATTACTGAAGAATATGCCACGGAACTTGGGAATCAGGCCTCTCTTTTAAGTGTAGTGTATGATATTGAGCAATACGAATGGAGTATGTTGATTCAGCTCGTAAAAGATGTATTCAATCAGATATATTATGAAACACTAATTGATATGTCGGAACGTAAGGTACAAATCTATACCAAGAAATTAGAGAATGAATTGGATGAAGATAATAAAGATCAATATCTTCAGCAAAAACTTCTCGCAGAGAAATCTGTACTGACCTCCCAGAAGATTTTGAATAATATGACTCTCTTTGACAGCAATACGCTCAATACCCTTTACAATGAGATACTACTCTGTGTTCCGGAATTGTTTAATGAATACTCAGAAAATAATTACATCATTGAATCAAAAGATATTAAAGCCTTAAAACTTGAGGTTCAGAAGGCTTTTGAGGAAAAGGAACTATGGTATCTTCCTTATATCTTTAATCCCAATTTAAATTTTCAGCTGAATTATTATTTTGATGAAGTTACCTCGTTAGATAATAAGGGGAATAGTTATGTAGCGTATAATTCCGGCGACTGGACCTGGTCAATTGGTGTCTCCGGTTCATTGGATATAATGGATCGAGGCGAAAGGGATTTAGATTCACTCAACAGACAGGAAAATTATACTATCAAGCAGATGGAACTGGAAGATTCGCTGGATTCTAAAGAAAAGACACTGGAACAATATGCAATGGACATAGAAATTTCAGACATAGATCTGACATTAAAACAGTTAGAGATGGAACAGGCAATAGAAGATGCGGAAGAGGCCGTCAAACTTTATCAAAGCGGCTATATGACAGCTGAGGATAAAGAGCTTGAACTGATGACAAGAGATCAGACAAAGCTGGATTATCTGCAGGTGTTACATGAATTGTACACAACGGAGCTTGAACTGATGAAAGAATCTGGAATAATTCTTGGAGGATATACACATGAAGAAGAGAACTAGAATAATAATAATAATCGTGATAATAGTAGCTGCTGCAGGTGGATGGTATTTTCTCCGGATAAGAAATCAGCAACAGTCGGAAACGACCAGTCAGTTACCCAACATCTCCATGAAATATACCGTCACGCGAACGGATATTGGTGATTCGCTTGAAGTGACGGGATCGGTTACCGCTTCTGAAAGAAAGGTTTATGGGAGAGTAAGCGGAGAAATCAAACAGTTATTTGTAGAGGAAAACCAGTCGATTACGAAAGGGGCCACCATTGCGATAATAGACAGTAAACAGTATGAATTGAACTATCTTCAGGCGCAGAGTGCTTATGATAATTCACTTGGAGAAGCCCCAAAAACAGTAGAAGAAAAGAAATTGTCGTTAGATCTGGCAAGGGAAGATCTGGAACATACCGTGATCACCTCCCCCGTCTCCGGTTTTATCGGCTCTGTATCCTATATGGAAAATGATGTCATTTCTTCCAATTCGGTCGTTTGCACCGTGGTAGAAGACAATGAGATGTATGTGGAAGCTTCCGTGGATGAAGTGGATCTGACAAAGATAAAGGTTGGACAGAAGGTACAGTTTCTGTTTGAGCCGCTTGATAATATGATACTTCATGGTGAGATCAGCGAGATCAGCCCGATAGCCAATTCCTCAGGTGGAATTGTCGTTATACCGATAGAATTTAAATTCGATGAAAGTCCGAAGGGAACCGGGGTTATTCCGGGGCTGACCTGTACGGTGGATATCTATCTGATGGAAAATACGGATATCATTGCAGTACCGATTCTGGCCGTACAGGAGGATGAAAAGGGATCATACGTTATGGTGGACAATCAGTCAAACACCCGTGGAGGTACGGATGGATCGGCGGCTTCGACTCAGGGGGAAAAACGCTATGTCACGGTGGGACAGAGTACCGAGCAGTATGTGGAAATTGTTGAAGGTCTGGATGAAGGAGAAATCATCATCATTCAGCCGGACGTTACAAGAGCTGTCACGGTCATGCAGGAACTTGACCCGAACTTTAACGGGGGATCAATGATGATGCTTACCGGTGGCGGTGGCGGTCCACAAGGCGGTGGCGGTATGCCTCCTTCCGGTCGTCCGTAATTCGTGATGGGTTGAGTGAGACTTATGAATAAAAAGGTCGTTCTTGAACTGAAAAATATCTGGAAAATCTATGAAATGGGAGACATAAAGGTTGAGGCCCTTCAGGATTTTTCCCTTCAGATTGAAGAAGGGGATTATATGGTAGTTATGGGACCTTCCGGAAGTGGAAAATCCACCTTTCTTCAGATTACCGGCTGCCTCGATAAACCGACAAAGGGGGAGGTCCTGATTGACGGGGTTAACACGTCGAATATGTCGGATAATCAGCTCGCAAAAGTCAGGAATCAGAAGCTTGGATTCGTCTTTCAGAGCTTTAATCTCCTGTCGAAAATGACGGCACAGGAAAATGCAGCTCTTCCGCTTGTATACAGCGGAATTCCGTTGAAACGCAGGATGAACCGTGCCAAGGAACTCTTGGAAAAAGTAGGACTCGGTGAGAGAATTCATCATAAACCGAATGAACTGTCGGGTGGTCAACAGCAGAGAGTGGCTATTTCAAGGGCATTGGCAAATGATCCGCCGGTTGTTCTCGCCGACGAGCCGACGGGAAATCTGGATTCGAAAAGCTCGGAGGAAATTCTGAAGATTCTTGAAAACCTCCATAAAAATGGGAAGACGATCATCGTTGTCACACATGATCCGGATATGGTTCATTGCGGAAATAAGGTTGTGCATGTCCTTGACGGAAAGATTGAGCGAATAGATATCAATGAAAATCTGTATGCAGAGGAAAGGGGTCGTTGATGGAACTTTTTATTGAAACCTTGCGTGCTTTATTTTCAAATAAACTGAGGACGTTTCTTTCCATGCTGGGGATCATCATAGGTGTTACATCTATGATAGCGGTCGTATCCATCGGGCAAGGGGCCACGGCGAGTATTACCGAGAGAGTTTCATCACTCGGATCCAACGTGTTGATCATTTCACCGGGTTTTTCCGGTGGATTTGGCGGAAGAAGTTTTCAGGCACTCAGTGGAACGCTGACGAAAAAAGATGTGGAGAATATCGATACAATTTGTACGGATGTTGAGGACGTCTCCCCGATTATCCAGCAATCCTTCCGCATGAGATATTCAACAAACAATTCATCGGCTCAGGTGTACGCGGTTTATCAAAACTTTTTTGACATCCTCAGTCTTGAGGTGGCATCGGGTAGAGGGTTGACGGAGCAGGATATAGAAGATTATGCGAAGATCGGGATTATTGGTGCTGAAAAGGCGGAAGATCTCTTTGACGATGAAGACCCTCTCGGAAAGACCATTTATGTGACGGTTTCGAGTGGAGATTACAACAAGGTCATGCCGATTCAGATTGTTGGTGTGCTTGAAGAAACGGGAAGCCGATTGATGTACGATCCGGATAATATGCTCATCATTCCTTTTACAACAGCCGAAGGAAGGATAGTTGGTTCGGGAGACAGCATATCTTCCATACTGGCCACGGCAAAGGACTCAGATTCTTCTGATCTGGCTTATCTTGAGATCGATCAGGTTTTATACATGCGATTGCAGGATAGCACCAAATACAGCATCACCAGTCAGGATTCCATCCTCAGTACCGTTTCCGAAGTCACGGGCATCATGAATCTCTTTCTTGGTTCTATTGCAGCCATTTCATTACTCGTCGGGGGTATTGGCATCATGAACATCATGCTGGTCTCCGTTTCGGAAAGGACGAGGGAAATTGGAATTAAAAAAGCGCTTGGAGCAACCAGACACAGAATCTTGCTGGAATTTCTCGTTGAAAGTATCGTGATCACATTTGTCGCAGGAGCGATAGGCGTCGGATGTGGCATAGGCATTTCCAAACTTGTCGAAATACTGGCGACTGCATATAGTCTGAAAACACAGGTTACATGGGGATCTATTACAGTGGCGTTTGGAACTGCTTCTATGATCGGGTTGTTCTTCGGGATCTATCCGGCCTCAAAGGCCTCAAAACTGAGTCCGCTTGAAGCGTTGCGGTATGAATAAAAAATAGGATAAGAATACAATGATAAAAACCCCTTTCATTTATGAAAGGGGTTTTTGCTATTTAATCAAGTCTTTGCCTATAACGAAGAATATCCCGTTCAACAAAACAAGCAACACTTCCCACAACCCAAACTATAAGAAAGAATATATAATCATATTAAACTGAATTGATATAGAATAACCTCTTAATTCTATCATGATTAAATTTGTTTGTCAATTGGATGATGAATGTGATATATTGTGAGTCCGATAGAAGTCGAATCATGTGAAAAATCGGATTGGGAGAAAGATGAGATGTGTGATAATATATATACAATAGTACAAATGACAGGAGGGATGTTATGTATTTTCTCGGTGTGGATATCGGTGGAACAAAAACGGCAGTGGTTGTTTCCGATGAAAACGGAAACATCTTGAGTTATAAAAAGGGACCCGGTGCGAATTACCAGGGATGTGGTATAGAAGAGGCCTATGAAAGGACAAACGATACCATAGAACAGGTTTGTTATGAACTCGGGATAGGCAAGGAAGATCTGGATAACGCCTTTCTTGGAATTGCAGGAGTAGATCTGGAGTATGACATACAGATCATCAAAGGTATCCTGGAAAGGATCAACCTTCCGGCATACGGATTTGAAAACGATGGATTGATTGCCTTCAGATCGGGCACCGTAGATGGAAGAGGCATACTGGTAACGTGTGGGACCGGAAGTATCAGTTTCGGAAGTGATGGGAATATGCTCAGCAGAAAAGGAGGGTTCAGTACCTATTTCGGGGAGAGACTTGGTGGCAGTCATGTGGCGAGACTCGCCGCTTCAGCGATCATCAGGGCAAAAGATGGCAGAGGTCAGAAGACGCTCATGAGTGGGATTCTTGAAGATGAATTCGGAGCGGATATAGAAGAGATGATGAAAATACAGTATCCGGATGTTGAGTATCAAGGGCCGAATCCGACGATAACACTGATAAAAACCATATACAGAGCGGCTGAAAGAAATGATCTGGTAGCGGTGAAATTACTGGCGGAGATAGCCGATGAAGTCATCAACATCGTAAGAGCATACCGAGTCGATATGAATTTTACACCACCTGTTAAAGTTGTACTCGAAGGAACGGTGTTCAAAAAGGCAGAGGATATACTCATGGAATATATTCGGACAGGACTTGGGAGCGAATACCGGATCATCGTTCCAACGCATGATCCGGTAACCGGAGCCTTATTATATGCCTTAGAAAGGCATGGGATAGAACTGACAGAACAAATTATTGAGACGATATTTACCACCTTTGAAGAGATGAAGGCTATAACAGAAAGAGAGGGGAAATAAAATGAAAAAGATAACGGTTATCGGCGGAGGCAGTACCTACACACCTGAATTGATGGAAGGGCTCATCAAACATCATAAAGCAATAGGACTTGAAGAAGTTTATTTGCTTGATCTCAAGGCATCGGGGAAATTTCCCATTGTGGCTCAACTGTGTGAACGGATGCTTTTAAAAGAAGGAAACCCCTTCAGATTGAAATACGGGTTTGACGTGGAAGATGCCGTAAAAGATGCCGATTTTGTCGTACAACAATACCGACCGGGGCTTCTTGACGGAAGGATAACCGATGAAAAGATTCCGCTGAAGTACGATGCGATTGGCCAGGAAACAACGGGTGTCGGTGGCTTTGCCTGTGCGTTGAGAGCCATGCCAATGATAGAAGGCTATATAGAAGCTGTTGAAAGATGGGCGGCGAGGGATGCCTTTGTCATCAACTTCACCAATCCCTCCGGCCTTTTATCGGAGTTTGTCATCAACACGCTCGGTTTTGAAAGATTCGCGGGGCTTTGTAATATTCCGATCAATATGATTCAGAGGGCTGCTGAACGATTTCAGTGTGAAAGAGAAGACGTCTTTCTGAACTATTACGGCTTGAATCATATGAGTTGGATAGATGCGGTAAAGATCAAGGGAGAAGACCGGACGGCAGACGCCCTTTCGGATATCTATAAACCGGAAAACATACCGGAATCAGCGTCTTTTGAGGAAACGGGTCAGGAACTGGACATGATACTCAATGCCTACCTCAGATATTATTATACAACTTCAAGAATGCTGACAGAGGAGAAAGAAGCCGTAGCCGTTGGTGGTAAAGGAACCAGAGGGGAGATTGTTAAAAAGATTGAAGCGGAACTGGTCAGAAAATACTCCAACCCTGAACTTGCGGAGAAACCTGAAGAATTGACTCAGAGGGGTGGTTCCATGTATTCTACGGCGGCTGTTGAGCTGATAAGAGACCTCTGTTCCGGTCAGAAAAAGAACCATATTATCAATCTCAGGAACAACGGGGCAGTGGAGAATCTGCCGAGTGATTATGTACTGGAAATCAACGCAACGGTCAGTGAGAAATCTATGCGGCCGGTTTGTATCGGGAAGGCAAATAAATTGACGCTTGGATTGATCCATACGGTGAAGAATTTTGAACGACTGACTATAGAGGCTCATATGGAAAAATCTCTTAAAAAGGCTAAGGCGGCGCTTCTCATCCATCCTCTGGGACCTGATGCGGACAGAATAGACGAGCTGATGAAAGAAATTGTGGTGGCAAACCAACAGTATTTTACACTTTTTTAAAATAAATTATGCTTGTGCATAATTCACAAAAGTAAACGTCGGGTATACCCGACGTTTTATTATTTCTTTACAGAATTTTGAGTTTTTTTAGTGTTGACTTCAAGCATGCTCAATATCGTATCATATATACGAAGAACGAAGAAGACACGATGAGATGAGAAACAACGACTTGATAAAATAAAACAACGACTTGATAAAACGAATGACCTGATTAGATTGGAAACAACAGAAAACTTTCTTGAAACGATTACACACGGAACATGGGGATGCAACAACAAAAAACCACTGCTTGGCAGTGGTTTTTTGTTGTCTGGAAAAGTTTAAGCCTTTGATTCCCTGTGAAACTTCTGTGAAACCTCTTGGATTAACACTTGAGGAAACGTATCAAAAAGAAAAAAAGGCATACAGGATCCTGTATGCCTTTTTTATCTGATATACCTATATAACGAGACTTACTGACCTTCGTTTATATAAGTATCAAGTTTGCTGTTTAAGCTCTGAGCGTAAACAAGGGCGTAGATTCCAACACCAACACCGGCAGCCCCGAGAACAACCCCGCCGACACCAAGCCATGTTGGCAGTCCGAGTTTTCCGTCGAGTTCCGTTGCGGTCGCATCGATCTTAAGATCGAGTTCCTGGATTCTTCTTGAGTTTGTAAGAATGTCTGAACTGTTCTTTGAAACCTTGGGAAGAATGTCTCCCTTGAAGCTTTCGTAATCCGCTGACATGTTTTCAATCTGAGTTCCGAGTGAATCAAAACTCTTTGTCATGTTGCTGACCTGAAGTTTCTGTGCTGAAAGTGATGATTCAAGCGTCCCGAGTCTTGAAGAATTTGAACTTACAGCGTTTTCAAGTGAGCTGACATCTGACTGAATTCCTGAAATCGTTCCGCTCATCATCGTGACGGAATCGGTGTTCTTTGATACACTGCTCTTGAGTTCAAGAACGTTTACACCGCCAAGAAGACTTTCCACGGATTTTACTCTTCTGTCGTAATCTGAGAAATTCTGATTCATGGTGAGAACGCTGTTCTTTACACTTGCAATATCGGAATCGAATCCTCTGATCTGTGTTTCAAGACTTGAAACCTTGCTGGAAAGTCCGGAGACCGTTCCCTGAATAGAACTAACGCTGCTTTTAACAGAGCTTACGTTGTTCTCAAGTGTCATAAGCCTTGAATCGTGTGATGCCAAAGTTGTCTTTAATGAGCTAACTTCTCCTGAATCACCCTGCATGTTGTTGAGCTGTGCCTGAAGCTTTGCATACTGGCTTCCGATGTTTTCAGCATTCTGTGCTACTGAATCGACGAGCGATCTCATGCTGTCGAGATCTCTTGTGAAACCTGCCATGTCCTCGGCCTTGACGTAAGGAAGTGATGATTTGAGGTATTCTACCGCTCTGTAAAGATAAGTAGCAACCTGGTATCTCGTAGCCGGCTGATTTCCCTGATAAGTACCATCTGCCATTCCAGCAACAATTCCTGCCTCTACCAAATACTGTACGGCTTCGTATGCCCAGTGATTTGGTGGAACATCTGCAAATGGAACCTGTCCGAGTGCCATAACCCCCATGCACAAGACGATAACAATCGTTAAAACTAATTTCTTCATATGAGAAACTCCCCCTTTCAATTAATAAAACCGCTTATTCCAGAGTAATTATACCACAAATTCTTTTAATACATACTCAGAAGTCATCGCATGTAAAAGAGCACTGTAAGATAATTTAAAGCTGATGACATCGCCTGGTTCAAACTCCCTTTCACAGGCTGTGACGTCCACGATCGTGTGATCACTGCTGGCATGCAGAACCTCCATCCGCTTATCGAGTGGATAAAGTCCTTTCGGATTGATGTCCTGCCCGCCGATCGCAAGAATGACACGCTTTCTGAGGCCTTTATCCTCAAATTTAGGTGCACCTCCAAAGGCATCGCGACCTGTCTTGCCGAGTGGGACGGATGGTTTTATATCGTATTCTACAACTTCACAATCAAGAATGAAGGTGTCCTGATGAGTTCCGGGAATTGTACGGCTGCCCGTTGCATCACTCCCGAGCATGATGGACTCTCCGAGCCTGAAGTGATTAACGGCTGAGGGCAGTGTCTTGTTTTCTATTAACGGGATTGCAGAAGTATTTCCGGTAGAAATGATCCTGAAATCGTATTCTTTTGCGATATCGAGCAGTCTTTCATTATTTTCGACGGTTGGGATGACTCCACCAAAACAACCGAAGTTTGTGCCGATACCTACCAGACGGTTGCCGGCTATCCGAAAGGCCTCGCGGATATGTTCATGAGCCTGCTCAAACCAGATTCCCTCTCTGAGATCCCCTACATCTACCATATAAATGAATTTAGTTTTTCTTTTTCCCTTTCGTTTCATGATTTCTTCCATCGTCTTTTTTTCTGAAATCAGACAATAATCCACGTTGTCCACCAGTTCATCGATCTCCGAGATCATGGGTATGCGAACCAGTAGCATATCCGCCTCTATTCCGGCATCCCTCATCCGCAGAATGTTTTGCATCCGTGAATCTCCTATCATCTGTATCCCCGTTCCGAGAATCTCTCTTGCTATATCCGGATTACCGCAGACAACTTTTGTGACCGCGGCTATCTGAACTCCCTGCTTATCACACAGATTTTTAAGGAATTCCGCATTTTGCTTTATTTTTTCAATATAGATCTTTAACTTGGGATAAATCAAGAAAATCCCCCCCTTTACCCTATTATAACAGATTTGAGTACGATTGCACATTCTTCTTTGTTGTGATCTTCTTAACAGAAACATTCGAATCTCTCAGTTAAAGAGGATATTAAACGTATCGTTACTTAATTGACCTTGAAATATCTTTAAAAACCTGATAAAATGCTTTCCGTTGAAGGTGATCCTGCGTAGCTCAATCGGTAGAGCATGCGGCTGTTAACCGCAGGGTTGGGGGTTCGAGTCCCTCCGCAGGAGCCATCAAAACCCCCGAAAGAAATTTCGGGGGTTTTTGTTTTATATCCTCAAATCCGGAAGGATCCTTTTTTTATTCTTGCTTCATTTGGCATCCTTTTCCAAATACACCTCAATTGCTTCTCTCAAAATCTTTGGAAAGTTCATTCCATCCTTTTTTACCTTATTGGCAAGGCTTGATGGGAAAGTCAGGGTTTTCTTCACATAAACTTCTTTAATCGCGGCCTTAAATTCCGGCATGTATATATCTACCAGATAGGGAATATCGTTTCTACCGAGTTCGAGTGCTTTTAATGCCGAAGGTTCGGGGATCTCATCGCCATCTTTCAGCAGGCTGTAAAGATGAAGACCCATCACTTCTTTGGCGTTTATGATCGCCTCTTCGATTGTTTCCGCACAGGAAAAACATCCCGGGATATCGGGAAAGAAAATATTAATCCCATCATTTTCACGATTAAATACGGCGATGTAAGCATACCAGTTTTTCTCTTTCATATTTTTGCCTCCATATCAAAAACCTGCACGAATGAATGACAGTCCATGCGGGAATAAATCAGATTTGAAAATAACTCCGTATTTTGCTTTCATAGTGTTTTGGATGTATAATACGCTTCCCCATTAACCAAAAATCAGTGAAAGTACTTTTTCTATTATCTTGAACTCTTTTTGCTTTGCGTACATTGTAACACAGAAAATATATGATGTAAAGTGAAAGTTGAAAGCGTTTTGCTGCCTGTGAGCAGAATCAAATGGGGGAAATCTATTACATCATAAGATATCTCAGAACGAATAATATGAGACAGTAGTTATTTATAAACAAATTCTGTAGATTTGGAGAACCAGTTTTTCTTCTATTTTTGAAGTATTCACTCTGTGCTATAATAAAAAAATCGTTGCAAAATAAAATAGTTTTTTCTACCTTCAGAGGAGGTCCTGTATCATGAGAAGAAATATTTTGGCGTTTTTACTGCTGTTTGCGGGAGTAATGCTTTTTGCCGGACTTGGAGTGAGTTATGATGATATCATGCAGGGGCTGACGAAAGATTTTAAAATGGAGATGAAGAACGTTTTCGGTGATACAGTCTATTATGGTGAGTTCTGGCTTATAGATCTTGAGATAACGGGTCAGAAGAGCAACGTTGACAGTACCCGGTTTTATTTTCAGATCTCTTCGGTCGTTTCAGAAAATCTCTATGCCTTCACCGTGATGGATAAATGGCTTGGGAACACGCTGCGGTTTTATCCGGGCGGTGTAGCCGAGGTTTCTGCAAAGGTAACGAATTTGATGTATTCCGATCAGAAAGAGGTCGTTCTCAGACGAAACAGGTATACCATCCGGATCAATGCCGATACGGTTGAAGGTGTCAGGGAATACAGTATTTTAATCCAGTGAACAATCAATTTAATAATAAAGCCGGGGTTGCTCATCTGTGACAAAGGGCGTATCTCCGGTTTTTCAGTTGAAAAATAAAACGATTAAGATTATGCTATAATGTGATGTTTAATATGAAAATTCATGAAGATGATAGATAAATACATGCGAAGGGGAGTGTACAAATGAGAACGCTGAAAGTTCTTGCGGTTGTTTTTCTGATTGTATTTTTATTGAGTGGCTGTTTTTTTGTAATAAAACCCATACAGCATGGCCGGGTTGTATCTGTTTCTGAACCGGATGTGATGAGTAAAGAGGTTCTTCAGGCGATCGTGGATCTTGCGGGCGTAAACCTCACGCTGCTTTATGATGTGCATACTTACAGAATAACGTATGAGACGGTCGGTCCGGATAAGAGAAAATCAATACAGTCCGGTCTTATCCTGTTGCCTTATTCAGATGTTAGTTCGGCAAGGGGTCCTCTCGAAGTGCCGATACTTGCTATTCAGCATGGAACCATCTTCAGTCGTCAACAATCCCCTTCCTTTTTTGACCCGAACGATATTGCGGCAGATAATCCGGAAGATCTCACGGGAATCCTTGCGGCTGGTCTTGGTTATGCCACATTCATGCCGGATTATGGTGGGCTTGGAGTGGATATCTCCACTTTTCATCCCTTCTGTGACGAATTCTCCATCGCCTATTCGGTTCTGGATATAATCAGAGCGGGCAAGGCCTTTCTTGAACAGAAACCGGCTTATTATACCTGGAACGCCAAACTGTTTCTTGCCGGGTATTCAGAAGGCGGGTATGCCACGATGGCGGCAAGCAAACTGATTCAGAACAATTCCGAATTTACGATAACCGGAACCGTTCCGATGGCAGGGCCTTACAACATGTCACAAGTCATGAAATCCATCGTGACATCAGATGCCGTATACGATCATCTTGAATTTCTTTCCTACATGATGTTTGGTTATTATGAGGTTTATCATATCTTTGACTCCCCATCCGATGTTCTTATTCCCCCCTACGACACAGAACTGGTTCCGTTGTTTGATGGCGAGCATACTTCAGAAGATGTCAAGGCGGTCCTTCCGGGGAACGGCGTTGGCAAACCGGATGAAATCTTTACGGATTATGTGTTTGAAAGGCTGAACACGATATCTTCGCAGATGAATTATAAGCTCAGATGCAACGATCTGTACAACACATGGGTACCTGAAGTCCCCATTCTGATGATTCATTCGGCGGGGGATGAGGCGGTTCCCGTTGAGAATTCAAGAACGGCAAAGGCGTATTATGACTCTCAGGGGGCGGTGGTGAACTACATAGAACTGCCGGAGGGAAAGCACGTGGAATCCTATATCCCCGCTTTAATTCTGGCATTTGCATGGATAGAGGGGCTGAACGAATAAAAAAGGGCGGAAATATTCCGCCCTTTACGGTAATATGTAAGGCTGATCAGAGAAAATATCTGACGCCATTTCTGAAGATATTGTGCAGTTCGACATCCGGTATATTCTGATAAAGATTATTGCGTACCCTTTCATTATGTCCCATCTTTCCAAGGATCTTTCCGTCTGGACTCATGATTCCCTCGATAGAGGCGGTCGAACCGTTCGGATTTGACAGCGAGTATTCAGAAATAGTCCCCTCTTCATCACAGTAACAGGTTGCAATCTGTCCGTTCCTGTTCAGCTGTTCAAACATCTTATCACTGCAGTAGAATCGCCCCTCCGTATGAGAAATGGGAACCTTGTAAACGGTGTTGAGCTGTGAATCGTCGAACCAGGGGGAATTCAGTGAGATGACTCTGGTGTTGACGATAGAAGAGATGTGTCGTCCGATTTTGTTGTATGTCAGTGTCGGAAGGGATTCATCCGGTGTCCGATATTCCCCGTAAGGCAGAAGTCCGAGTCGGATCAATGCCTGGAATCCGTTACAGATGCCGAGGATGAGTCCATCATTTCGTTTGAGGAGGTTCATGATTGCCTCTTTGATCTTTTCGTGTCTGAGAACGGCTGAGATGAATTTTCCCGAACCATCCGGTTCATCTCCGGCGCTGAAACCACCGGGGATCATGAGAATCTGCGAGCTCTCTATCTCTCTTACAAACTGTTCGGAAGCGTCATGGATGGCATCGATGTTCAGGTTTCTGAAGATCTTCATGCTGACATCGGCACCGGCTCTCTCAAAGGCGGCTGCTGTATCATATTCACAGTTTGATCCGGGGAAGACCGGTATAAAGACCTTTGGTTTCTTTCCAGTGGAGAGGTTACATTTTCCGACTTTCCTCTGTTCTGAATGGATGAGGATCTGATGTGACCGGTCTTCATCACTTTCCTCGGTCAGAGGGAATATCTCCTCAAGCGGCATCTCCCAGACCATCTCCAGCTCTTCAATCAGTTTCGCCTCATCCATGTATTTGACCTTTTCCTCATCATTTGTCGTACCGATGATGATTGCACCCTTCGCGCTTAATACGGCTGCTGTGTCTTTTGAACATTCCACGATGAACGAACCGGGTACGGTGCGGAAGAGTTCGTCGCTGACATCTTCGCTGATTTCAAAACCGATTCTGTTACCGAAAGCGTTGATGGTGAGAAGCGGCAGTAATCCGTTTTTATCCGTCGTGGAACAGGAACAGACCTTTCCGTCCTTTATGAGGGCATGAACGGTCTCAAAGTTATTCTTTAACGATGAGACGACGGGCATGTCGTTCATATCGGTCTCATTTTTGATATAGACGAGTGTATGACCGGCCGCTTTGAGTTCATTTGAGCAGACTGTTCCGATATCTGTTATACCAACGGCAAAGCTGATCAGTGTCGGCGGGACATCAATATCGTTGAAGCTGCCGGACATGCTGTCCTTTCCGCCGATTGCCGGATAATTCAACGCCTTCTGGATCCAGTAGGCACCAAGCAATGCGGAGAAGGGCCTGCCCCATCTCACCGGATCTTTTCTCAGGCTTTCAAAGAATTCCTGAAGGCTGAGTCTGATCTGTTTCAAGTCGGCTCCAGCCGCCACGAGCTTGGAACAGGAATGGAGAATTGCGTAAACCGCGCCATGGAATGGACTCCAGCTCGATATTTCAGGATCAAATCCGTGTGCCATCAGACTGACTGTCTTTATGTCTGCCTCGCTGTCCTGAACGGGAATTGTTGCAGCCATGACGTCAGCCGGTGTCTTCTGAAGATGCCCGGCAAACGGGAATAAAACGGTTCCCGTTCCAATGGTACTGTCAAATCTCTCCCCGAGGCCTTTCTGTGAACAGAGATTGAGATCTCCGAGCTGCTTTTCCAGCTCAAACATGATGTCCATAGAGCTCTTCGGGTTGAAGAATGATCGAAGGGCTTCGGGTGATTCTACCTCTACGCTCTGTTCCTGTCGGACTCCGTTTGTATCGAGAAATTCTCTTGAAAGGTCTACGATCTTCAGATGATTCCATTCCATCTGAAGTCTGCCTTTATCCGTAACCGTTGCAACGAGCGTGCAGTCAAGATTTTCTTCGGCACTGATCTGTCTGAAGATCTCGTGATCTTTCGGATCGATGACCACAGCCATCCTTTCCTGTGATTCCGAGATGGCGAGTTCCGTTCCGTCTAGTCCCATATATTTCTTTGGGACGGTGTTGAGATTGATTTCTAACCCGTCGGCGAGTTCGCCGATGGCAACCGAAACACCTCCCGCTCCAAAATCATTACATTTTTTTATCCGTTTTGAGATTTCGGGGTTTCTGAAGAGTCTCTGAAGTTTTCTTTCGGTTGGCGGATTTCCCTTCTGTACTTCGGCTCCGCATTGTTCAAGCGAGGAGGAGTCATGACTCTTTGAGGAACCCGTTGCGCCGCCGCAACCGTCTCTTCCCGTTGCACCGCCTATAAGCAGAACGATATCTCCGGCTGCGGGATTTTCACGTTTGACATTTTCGGACGGAACGGCCCCGATAACGGCTCCACATTCCATTCGCTTGGCCGTATACCCCTTGTTATAATATTCTTTTACCTGGCCGGTAGCGAGTCCGATCTGATTGCCATAGGCACTGAATCCCTGTGCGGCCTGTGTGGTGATCTTCCTCTGAGGAAGTTTTCCGGAAATGGTATCCTCTACCTTCTGTCTCGGATCGGCACTTCCTGTGATCCTCATGGACTGATAAACGTAGGCCCTTCCGGAAAGCGGATCTCTGATGGCGCCGCCGAGACAGGTCGCTGCCCCGCCAAACGGTTCTATCTCCGTTGGATGATTGTGCGTCTCGTTTTTGAAGAGGAGATTATACGGTATCGTTCCCTTAGATGTTTGAACATCCACTTCTATCGTACAGGCGTTGATCTCATCGGAAACGATCATATCGTCGAGATTACCGTCTCTGAGTTCTATCTTGGTTCTCAGGGTAGCCATATCCATGAGGGTGAGATCCCTGCCGTTCGGGTAATAACCGGTAAAGTCCCTTTTGAAGTCTTCAAAGACTTCCTCCATGAATTTTCCATATCTTGTTTCTTCAAATTCCACATCCGTCAGCCTGGTGGAGAATGTCGTGTGTCGGCAATGATCTGACCAGTAAGTGTCGATGACCCTGATTTCCGTGATACTGGGGTCCCTGTTTTCCTTTCTGAAGTATTCCTGACAGAAGAGCAGATCCTCAACGGACATGGCCAGTGAATGTTCCAGATGAAATTTTTTAATCGCGTCTTCTGAAAATTCGGTGAAACCCTTCAGGAATTCCACTTCCTGCGGAATTTCCGTCCTGAGTTCCAGTGTCTCCGGAATTTCCATCGTCGCCGGTCTTGAATCGACCGGATTTATGATGTATTTCTGAATCTTTTCCATTTCTCTTTCGGTGAGTGTTCCCTTAAAGCAGTAGATGTGTGCGGATCTTACAATCGGGTTGGAATCGTTGAGGATGATCTTGATACACTGTTCCGTCGAATCGGCGCGCTGGTCAAATTGGCCCGGAAGATACTGTGAACCAAAGTGAAAATCGTAGTTGGTGAAATCATAGGTCTCATAGTGGACATCATCCACCACCGGATCCGAAAGAATGAGATCCGTAACCTTCCTCACATCCTCTTCTTTGATGCCTGTCAGATCGTATCTGTTCAGAATAGAGAGTGAATCGAGTGTTACCAAGCCGAGATTGGTTTTGAGATCTTCAAGGAGATGGGCCGCTTCAACGGCAAAACCGTCCTTTTTCTGCACATAAACCCTGAATATCCCGCTCATTTCAGTTCTCCGAAATCAAACCTCTTGTAGATTTCATCGACATTCTTGAGATAACCGTCGGGGTTAAAGATGGTGTTGATCTCCTCATCATCGAGATATTCCCTGATCTCCGAATTGTTCATGACGGCATCCTTGAAATCCGACTTGAAATTCCAACAGTCCAAGGCCTCTCGCTGAACCATTTTGTACGCCTCTTCCCTGCTCATCCCCTTACCGATGAGCGCCAGCATGACTTTCTGCGAGTAGACGAGATGAAAAGAGCGTTCAAAGGTAATGAGCATCTGATCCTCGTTTACGACGAGGTTGTCCATCATCCAGATGATTTTATCCAGCATATAATAGGCGATCATGCAGGAATCCGGGATGATTACCCTTTCGATAGATGAATGGGAGATGTCTCTCTCATGCCAGAGAGCGATGTTTTCTACGGAGGCATCCGCATTACTTCTGAGGAGTCTTGCCATTCCGCAGAGTCTCTCGCTGATGATGGGATTCTTTTTGTGCGGCATGGCGGATGAGCCTCTCTGACCTTTTCTGAAAGGTTCCTGTGCCTCCTGAACTTCCGATTTCTGAAGATGTCTGACTTCTATGGAGATCCTTTCGATCAGTGCCCCCATCAGTGCGAGTGCAAAAAGATATTCCGAGTGAACGTCTCGCGGAACAACCTGCGTGGAACATTCACAGGCCCTGAGTCCTATCTTTTCAAGCGCCTCTTTTTCTACCTCCGGAGAGATGTTGGCGTAGTTTCCAACCGCACCGCTGATCTTTCCCTGTGAGATCTCATGTAATGCCTTTTCGAGTCTTGTCTTGCTTCTCTGAGCTTCACTCAACCAGGAGAGCCATTTAAGACCGAACGAGGTGGGTTCCGCGTGGATTCCGTGAGTTCTTCCGAGTGTGACGGTCTGCTTGTACTTCAATGCCCCCTTTTTGAGCACGTCTATAAATTCATCGAGTCTTGCAATGATCATTTCCATTGCCTCTTTCATGCCGAGTGACCATGCCGTGTCAACAACATCTGATGAAGTCATTCCCATGTGGAAATATCTCGCCTCATCCCCCATGTTCTCCGTGATCCCCTTGATGAATGCGATTACATCGTGTCTCGTAACCTCTTCGATCTCAAGAATCTTGTCGACATCTATCTCTGCCGTTTCCCTCAACTTGTCGTAGGTTCCCTCGGGTGCCATGCCCCTTTCTTCAAAGGTCTTTACAACGGCAAGTTCCACTTCAAGCCATCTTTCATACTGTGCTTCAAGTCCCCAAAGCTCTTTCATTGGGGACAGTGAGTATCGTTCAATCATACACATCCTCCCGGTTTTTTAACGTTTCAAAATGTCAATAAATAATATCATAAATAGGATGGAAATTAAGTTATATGGAGTTTGTTGATTGCTTGACAAAAAAATTAAGGGGTTGTATATTGGATAGAAGAAACTGCAGGGGCAATTCGTGAATTGCCCCTGCAAAATAAAAAGGAATGATAAGATGAAAGCTGAAATTATAGCAGTGGGGACAGAATTGTTACTCGGGTCAACCGTCAATACGAATGCGGCCTATATCGGTCAGGAACTCTCAAAGCTCGGGATCGGCCTTTACCGTCAGACAGTTGTGGGAGACAATGTGAAAAGGTTGAAAAAGGCTCTGTCGGCGGCCTTTGAAGAATGTGATCTGGTGATCACAACCGGTGGACTTGGACCGACACAGGACGATCTGACAAAGGAAACGGCTTGTGAATTTTTTGGTCAGGAACTCGTCCTCCATCAACCTTCTCTGGACAGGATCATGATGTACTTCAAGGGAATGGATCTGAAAGTAACGGAAAGGAATAAAAAACAGGCCCTCTTTCCCGAAACGGCCGTTGTTCTTGAGAACAACAACGGAACCGCACCGGGAGCCATCCTGGAAAAGGATGGGAAGAGAATCGTTGTCCTTCCCGGACCTCCGAATGAGATGAAGCCGATGTTTGAACTGGTGAAGGATTATCTGAAACGGTTTCAGGAGGGAGTTTATCATTCCAGGGAGCTGAAGATATTCGGGATGGGGGAGAGTACCGTCGTAGAGATCATTGCGGATCTCATAGACAATCAGACCAATCCCACGATAGCCCCTTATGCGGGTGAAGGGGAAGTGAAGCTGCGAATAACGGCTTCCGCTGACGATGAGACCGAGGCGGAGAGGATGATAGAACCCGTAGAGAAGGAAATTCGAACGAGACTTGGCGGGCATATCTACGGAACCGATTCGGATACCATCGAATCTAAGTGTGTTGAGTTACTGATCAGGCATGGACTTAGTGTTGCAACGGCAGAATCCTGCTCCGGCGGAAGATTGGCCGCTGCGATAGTTGATTCCCCAGGGGCTTCCCGGACCTTTTTGGGGGGCTTTGTAACCTACTCCAATGAAGAAAAGATGAAACGTCTGAATGTCTCAGAGACTATTCTGCAGAGCTCTGGTGCCGTGAGCGAAGAATGTGCGCTTCAGATGGCACTCGGTGCCGCGGAGGCTGTGGGGACGGACATAGGTATTTCTACGACGGGGATCGCCGGTCCGGATGGCGGAACGGATGAAAAGCCGGTTGGCACGGTCTACATAGCCGTTGCCTTCAGGGGAGAAACCACCGTCCAGAAGTTTTTCTTCAGGGGAAACCGGGATAAGGTCAGGACGAGAACGGTGAAAGCGGCGTTGAAGATGATCATCGAATGTGTGAGAGATCACTTCGGTGAATGATCATAACGGACTACGGGGCCTCAGAAGTTTCTGAAGCCCCGTAGTCCGTTGTATAGGGTCTGTTTTATCAGAATTTTGCGTGATACTTGGGTTTTTCACAGTTCATCAGAAAGGCCGAACACTTTTTCATCAGTTTATAATCGGAATAGGTTGCAAGGCCGTATCTTGCAAGACTTTCAAGGGAGACTGAACCGAATATCATGGCTGAGAATTCCGCCATCGACAGTTTAACCGTCAGATCGCTCTCGGATTCAGAGAGACAGAAGTCTTCTTCGGTGATTTTTAGGTTGAGGGTGGTCTCATTCAGATCGAGGAATGGCTCATCAATCTCAAAGGTACAGGTGATGGCCTCCCCTTTGATCTCTCGCATCTGTGAATACGCTGCGACGAAGTCTTTCGGATTCAGGACCCGGAACATCAGACCGGTACTGGCCGTCGCGAAGCTGTGATTGGCATGAGGCAGGATACTGCGTCTGACATCACCCGGATTATCAAAGAGATGATAGAACGTTTCATCCTGAGTGTAGAGAACGACGTTGTCGAACTGGTCGGCTTGATTTCTCAGGAATCCGAGAATGGCTTTCGTTCCTTCGAGACTGAGTGAGATGAATTCGTCAACGTTCAAGTCATACTGCATGAAATTATCCCGGCCGGTTTCTATCGGGCTGCAGATGGCATAAGCCTTCAATACCCCGTCCTTTCTGTAGCCGACAACAAAATTCTTTTCGTTCTGAACCTGTACGATAGACCAGGCTGCCCTTCGTTTGATCTCTCCGTTTGTTTTCTTATAGTATTCGTTGAAACAGGTAGTCATGTCTGTGATGTCCTGTTCGTTATCCTCAAGCCATGTGACCTCAACGGCTTCATCGTATCTTTTGAGTCGTGTTGTGTCGATGTGATACCTGTAAAAAGGCGTCAGTGTCCCATACCCCATATTCTTGTAAAAATCAGGCCTGAAAGGATGCAGACCCGAACAGGTGATTCCAATATCCTGAAGAAAATTCAGACTGAACTTAAGCATATCGCGACAGATATGCTGCTTTTTATTGGGCAGGTCTATTCCAACCCCGCCAATCCCCCCCATACGGATTTCCCTTCCGCGGAAATTCATGAGATAATCAAAGATCAGGATTCTTCCGACAAGCCGGCCATCTTCGTTGAAGGCCCCTATCGGGAAGACCTTGTCGTCATCCAGCATTCTCATATATGTTCTTACCGCATTCCCCATATCCTTCTCGGGGGTCACGAATCTCGGATATACCCTTCCCTTTAGCTTGATATAGTCTATAACTTCATTCTGTCTGATCTTTCTGAAATGATAAGTCATATAATCCTCCTTTGATGGCCGTACGCTTTATGAACTATTATACTATATTCCAATTATAAAGAAAAAACTATCTTGACATTTCTATAAACCGGATGATATTCTATCTGAAATAATAACATTGAGAAAAGGAGTTGAGTGATTTTGGAAAGAGTATTTCTCGTTGCCGGTGGTGTGAAGGGTGACAGCGTTTTAGAAATGGAAGAGAGCCTCGGAGAGCTGGAAGGTCTTGTGAATACTGCCGGCGGTGAAGTGATAGAAACGGCCTGGCAGTTTCTTCCCGGATTGAAATCTTCGACTCTTATCGGAAAAGGCAAGCTGGAGGAAATCAACACAAGGATAAATGAGCTGAATATAGACGTGGTGGTATTCGATAATAGTCTGACACCGACACAACTCAGAAATATAGAAGAGTATCTTGACTGTCGGGTGGTTGACCGGACTCAGTTGATTCTCGATATCTTTGCGCTTCATGCGCAGACGAGAGAGGGAAAACTGCAGGTTGAGCTGGCACAGCTTGAATACTTGCTTCCGAGAATCGTCGGAATGGGAAAGGAACTTTCCAGACTCGGTGGTGGAATCGGGACAAGGGGCCCCGGAGAGACGCAACTCGAAGTTCAGAGAAGGCGTATCCGTCAGCGCATCACCCTTCTTAAGGAAAAGCTGAAGGTCATGGAAAAACAGCGAAGAACACAGCGGCAGAGGCGAATCAATCAGAGGATATTTACCGTATCGATCATAGGCTATACCAATTCGGGAAAGACGACGCTCTTAAAGGCCCTTTCAAAAGATGAAGAGCTGGAACCGAGGGATGAACTGTTTGCAACACTGAGTCCCGTCTCCAGAAAGGTCTTTCTCGGTCTGAATTATGAGGTCGTCTTCAACGATACGGTGGGATTCATCAGAAAACTGCCGCATACGATCGTGGAATCCTTTAAGGCAACACTCGAAGAGACTGTCTACAGTGATCTTATCGTTCACGTTATAGACGGCAGTGATAAAAACTGGGACGATAAGAAGAAGGCCAGCGAGAAGGTGTTGAAGGAGATCAATGCGGACGGGATACCGAGACTTGTCGTGTTGAACAAGATCGACAGAATACCGGAAGAGGAATTGGAACTGTTGAAGGCGGCACATCCGGACTACGTATTTATCTCGGCTCTGTCGAAAGACGGGACGGATATACTGAAAATGAGGGTGCTTGACACGTTAAAAAATAAAATAGGGAAAGAGGGTTAAACATGCAGGATTATCACATTCACTCGTATTTTTCGGGTGATTCGGAATCACGGATTGAAGACATCATCGCGAGGGCAAGAGACATGAACATCGAATATTTTATCATCACCGATCATGTAGATGACATGCAGACGCCTTTTGCTTTGAAAGACACCTGTAAGGACAGAACGGTCTGTCGGCAGACCATGCGGGAATTCGGACTTCCCACCGGGATCGAGTACAGTTGGGACGGGGTTACCGAAAGAACGACGGATCTGAATGACTTCGATTTTGCCATCCTGTCCTATCACGATGAATTTGACATCGTGGACGGGAAGATCAATTATGGAAAGTATCTCAGAGAACTGTACGAGATCGCATCGCGCATAGAAGGGTATAACGTTCTGGGGCATCTTGATCTGCCGAGACGATACGATCCCTCAAACAGAAAATTCGATCGGGAGCTCTATCCGGAACTCGAAAGACTCTTTGAACTGTTGAAGGAAAATGGAAAGGGGATCGAAGTCAACATGAGCGCCATCGATATGTACGGAGATCCAAATCCGGACTGGGACATCGTCAAGTTTTATCATGATTGCGGTGGAGAAATAATCACCGTCGGCTCGGATGCACATGTTGCGCGAAACGTTGGGAAATACATCTCGGAAGGGCTTGAAAGACTTAAGGCAATCGGATTCAGATATCTCGATGTTTTTGACAAAGGTAAATGGGTTAAAAAGCAGATTCCTTAAGTTGCATCTGTTTTAGTGAAATAGATAGAATTAAGATTCAAAATGTTAATGTTTGTTAAGAAAAGGGACTTTTTTGAAAAAAGTCCCTTTTTTGATATATAATGTAGAAAAGTTCATTATTTTTTTGAAAATCGGATTCATCCTTTATTGCCTGAGACGACAGACCTTTTTGACAGACGGATTTTTGATCGACGATGAGTGGTGGTTTTAAATGAACGAAAAAAAAGCCTGCAATTATAAAATTGAAAACTGTTCACCGGTTCCTTTTGCACATAAACGGATAATATTTGATAAAACGGGAAACATGACCGACTTCCTTTTGATACATGTCAATCCTGCATTTGAAATCCTGCTTGGAAAGAGGGCATCTGAATTGATCGGGAAATCCGTATTCGCGTTGTTTGATTTTTCTGAAAATCAATACAGGATGCGTCTCGAGAGTATAAATGAAAAGGTGAAAAAATCTTCCCCTGCCGTGATAGAACAGTATTTGAAATATACGGATATCTGGCTAAGGAGTAAATGGGTCTTTCAGGGAGATCAAACCGTTTTTGTCTGGTTTGAGGACATAACCAATCAGATCCTTTTTGAAAATGAACTCATACAAAATGAAGAACTGTATAAATCCATCTTCGATAATGTCATGGACTCTATCTATATTCATGAGATTAGCGCGGAAAACGAACCTGAAAGATTTCTCGTTGTAAATGAGGCAGCCTGTGAAAAATACGGTTATACGGAAGAAGAACTGTTGACTGTTTCTCCGGTGGAGATCACTTCCCCTGACTTGAGAAAAAGTTTTTTAAAGAATATAAAGATTCTACTGAAACGAGGCGATCTGAAATTTATCTCGGAAAATATGACCCGTTCAGGGGAGAAAATACCGGTGGAGATCACTTCACAGCTGTTTCCGTACAAGGGGAAGACCGTCGTTGCATCAATAGCCCGTGATATCAAGGAAAGGATAGAAACTGAGAAGAGGGAAAAGGACAACCGACTGTTGCTTCAGTCCGTACTCGATACGTTGCCCGGAATGCTGCTTGTTGTCAATACGGATTATACGATAGCCGCTTATAACAAGATATTTGCCGGAAAACTTGCAAAAAAGACAAAAAAAACAGAGGACTATGTCGGGAAAAAATGTTATCAAGTAATCTGTAAAAGAAAAGATGTCTGTGAGGATTGTTATCTGGAAAGAATTATGGGGGAAGGAACACCCTTTACGGAGATAACCGAACACGTTATGGAAACGGGCTCCCGTTTTATGAAACGGTATTTTGCGCCTATCGTGAATGCAGAGGGGAATGTTTCAGGTATCATAGAGTATACGGAAGATATAACTGAACTCGAAAGAGCCCATAAGGAAGTGGAGACGGCGAGCAAGGTGAAAACGGAATTCATGATGAATATGAGTCATGAACTCAGGACACCGCTGAACGGCATTCTCGGGTTTACCGGGATTCTCGATGATATCATAAAAGATGAAGAGTGCAGTGCCTATATCAGAAATATTAAGACTTCCGGACATCATCTGCTTAATCTCATCAACGATTTGCTTGATTTTTCAAAAACCGGGATTGACGAATCGGAGATTCGAAATGAGAAAACAGATTTGAGACAGTTATTGGACCTTTCCCTGACTTTAATTCATACCGAATGTGCCAAAAAGGGAATACAGGCCGAACTACTGATCGATGAGACGGTTCCTGAATTTGTGTTTACGGATTCAACCCGACTGAGCCGTGTGATTGAGCACCTGCTTTCAAATGCCGTTAAGTTTACTGAAAGTGGTCAGATCAGACTGAAAGTCTCCCGGATAAAGGCAGATGAATCACATGCCTTACTGGAATTCAGTGTTTCTGATACCGGGATCGGAATTGAAGAATCGGACCGGGAAACGATCTTTCAGTCATTCACGCAGGCCGATGGATCGATCACGCGGAAATACGGAGGGGCTGGATTGGGACTGGCCCTGTCGAATAAACTACTTGAGGGATTCGGAAGTCGGATAGAAGTCAGTTCGGTTGTCAATCGGGGCAGTACCTTCAGTTTTAAAGTGAATTGTGAATATCTAAGGGATGAGCCGCTGTCAGAACCGTCGTATTATTCTTCTGAAGAAAGAATCAGTACACCCATCAAGGTGCTGATCGTCGAGGATAATCTGATTAATCTACAGCTGACGAGGGTCATCATTGAGAAAAATTATCCGGGGGTGGAGATCTTTGAAGCGACAAACGGACAGGAAGCGGTGAAGATGTATCTGTTGAACAAACCGGATATCATCTTTATGGATATCCGCATGCCGGTCATGGATGGGATTGAGGCCACCGAAATGATCAGAAAATACAGCGGTGAACCGGTTATCATCGGTTTATCGGCAGAAGTCAGACAGCGGAACATTGATCTCGGAATAAATGGCGGGATGGATGATTTTATGACCAAACCGGTGAACGAAAAGGAATTGAAAGAAGCCATACACAGGACACTTGGCGTCTGAATAAAACGAAGCACAAACAAGAAGGCGGATCAGCTGACGATCCGCCTCACGTCTTTTTACAACTCGAATTTGTTGATCTCCTCTTCGAGGGACTCAACGAGGGCATTGAGTTCTTCAGCGGATGAGCTGACCTGTTTTGAACTGTTTTCCTGTTGCTCAACGGCAGCAGTCATACTCTCTATCTGATCCGAGATTTCAGAAATGGATTTGGCGGAAACATCCATTGAACCGGCCATCTCTTCAGATGAAGCACTCTGTTCTTCGGCTGAGCCCGTCAGAGTCTCTACCCTTTGGGTGAGACTGCCCATGTTCTTTGAAATCTGTGAAAATTCATTTACCAGATGGCCGGATATCTCCCTGAAGCCTTCAAACATGTCGGTGGTCTGCTTGACCGCTTCGTTTGCCTTGACAGAGCTTATATTTATCGTCTTGAGTATCTTTTCTATCGTTCCGGAAGCGCTCTTGCTCTCTTCAGCCAGTTTTCTGATTTCATCGGCGACAACGGCAAACCCCTTTCCGGCGGTCCCGGCTCTTGCCGCTTCAATCGCGGCATTTAACGCGAGAAGATTTGTCTGTTCCGCAATTGAGGAAATGGTGTTGACGATTTCCTGAACGTTTTCTGCCTTATTGGCCACATTGGTGACCAACAGGGCGGCCTTCTTATTCTGTTCCCCAACGGATTCTATCATGTGTTGCTGGGTATGAAGTTCGGCCTGACCGTTATTGACAACTTTTTCAGTACTACTGATCTGTTCTGCAAGTTCCTGGGCCACCAGGGAAATATCCTGCGCACTCACTGCCATTTCTCCGACACCGGATGTTACCTGTTCTATGGAAGCGGCGGTGTTTTGAGCGTTGCCTTCTATGTGTTGTGCCTGTTTGAAAAGCTCTTCGGCAGATGCGAATTGTTCCTCGGATACAGCCGCAAGATTTGTGGAATTTTCATTGATCTGTCTTGATTGCCTCTTCAGTTTGTTGATCAGCTCTTTTAAATTCTCCTGCATTAAAGCGAGTGATCGGGTCATCAGTCCGACTTCATCCTTCCTCTTAATATATCCCGCAGTCCTTTCATTTCCCTCGAAACGGAGATCAAAGCGGGCAATCTTATTTAAAATATCGCCGATATTGACAAAAATACGGCTGATGCTCCCCGAAATGAAATAGATCAGGATGATCGCAAGGATGAGCATGAGTGTAGTGATTATGACGATCTGCGTCAGCATGTGTGTTGAGCTTAAACGGATATTTTCCGCCGATTGTTCTTTTGAAATACCGATGAAGAGAATACCGATAACGCTGTTTCCATCTTTGAGTGGCCTGTAAACCGTCAAATAGTCCTTTCCGAGAATGAGGGCGTTTCCAAAATAATCACTTCCGTTCTTAACGGGATCATAAGCGGCACTCGTTTTCCCGAGCAAGGTGCCCAATGCTCTTTGACCATTCTCTTGGGTGATATTTGTCGTTACGCGCTCATAATCGTCGCCATTTTTAACAAAAACGGTGGCGACAACGTTCAGATCTTTGGAGATTGCATCTACCATCTCATGAGTTTCACCGATTATTAGGCCTTTATCGGATATCAGTTGCCCTTCTTCGAGATGAACGGCACCGTAGTATTTCTCAAAATACAATCCGGCGGATGCCATATCGCCTCTCAGCTTTTCAACAAGGAGAAAGTTTTCCAATTCCACGAGAGAATTATAGGATGAAATGTATGAGACGAACATGAAGATGAAAGAAAAAATGATAAAGATAATCGATAAATAGACGATGAGTTTCAATCTGATAGATTTGATGATGAATCATCTCCTTTGGATTTATCATTTACAATTTATAAAACCAAATATCATTATAAACTTATTATGTGAATAATAACAGACAGATCTGTCATTTTGTGTGAAATATCAATGGATATAAAGTGAATATGAGGATATAATTGTATTTAAATCGATTAATATATCAACTTTTAAAAAAAGATGATGGTCAACACAACATTTTCTGTGGGTCGAAATTACCTTTCTGTGATAGTATAAGAGGTCAGACGATGGAAATATTTCCGGCCACTCGGAGTAGCATCGGGAAAAAATCATGAAAGAAGGTCAATATGAAAAGAGAGAAGATATTCATTACAAGAAAGATTCCGATTGAGGGAATCGCTGAATTGGAAAAATATTACGATGTAGAAGTGTGGGGGAGTGAACTGCCTATTCCTCCGGAGCTATTTATCGAGAAGATAAAGGATGCTGCGGGGGTTATCTGTATGCTTTCGGATAAGGTCACGAAAGAAGTTATCGACAGCGCACCCGAACTCAGGGTGATTACCAATTATGCCGTGGGGTATGACAATATAGCCGTTGAATATGCCAAATCGAAGGGAATAAAGGTAGGCAATACACCCGGTGTGCTGACGGAGACAACCGCTGATCTTGCGTTCAGTCTCCTGATGTCGGTGGCAAGGCGAATAACGGAGAGTGCGGATTATGTCAAGGCCGGAGAATGGAAGACCTGGGGACCGCAGTTGATGCTTGGAAATGATATCTGGGGAAGGACCATGGGGATCATCGGATTTGGAAGGATTGGGCAGGCTATGGCGAGGCGGGCCCGGGGATTTGGAATAAAGGTCCTTTATTACAGCCGGACGAGAAAGCCGGATGCTGAAGAAGGCATCGGGGTGACTTATACCTCCCTTGAAGAGATTTATGAAAACAGTGACTTCATCAGTCTTCATTCCAACCTGACTCCATCGACCAATGGAATGATAGGAAAGGAACAGTTTGACCGGATGAAACGGAACTGTATCCTGATCAATACGGCAAGAGGTGCCATGATAAAGACCGCTGATCTGATAGAGGCCCTTGAAACCGGGAAAATAGCGGGAGCGGGATTGGACGTGACCGATCCTGAACCGATCAACATGGATTCAAAGCTGCTTGAGCTGTCGAATTGTATCATCGTTCCACATATCGGTTCCGCAAGTCATCAAACGAGGAATAAGATGTCCAGGATGGTGGCAGAGAATATCATTGCCGGGATCAATGGCCATCGCCTTCCCTACGAGGTCTGATCGACGTTTTATCAAGGGCCTGCTGAACAACTCGAAGTGTCTCCTCTTTTGGTTTTTCAGCGACCCTGTTGATTCTGTAAAAAAATCGGTAGTTTGATAATATGAACCCCACTTCGATTTGATTTTTCTTCTCTTCTGTGATAAAATAATTGTTAAGAATGAATGCCTATTATGATTAAATAACGATAACGAAAACTAAGTTCAGATGTAATATTTAAAATAATATTTACACTAAGTGATGTGTATACGATATTTCTGAACCTTTTCAGCTATTTCTCGGAGGTGATTGAATGGATAGTGTTGAACTTTCATACCGGGAACTGTCCGGTTTTTTGTTAGAGGAGATTATTGATGCCGAGGCGTTGGATGAACTGTTTGAAGACTTTAGCCGGATTACAGGCTATCCCGTGATGCTCAGTGATGTTAACGGAAAGGTACTGATCGAAAAGAACAAACAGGATATCTGTAAACTGTTCCATCAGTGTAATCCGGAGACACAAAAGAATTGTCTTGAGAGTAATTCTATTCTGTCTTTTGGAGTGAAACAGGGGGAAGTCAGGCAGTACAAATGCAAAAACAGTCTGTGGGATATCGCCACACCGATATACGTAAAGGATAAACAGATGGGGAATATCTTCATTGGTCAGTTTTTTTACGATGATGAGGTGATTGATTATGACCTGTTTATCAATCAGGCTGAGAGATATGGATTTGATCTTGAGAAATATATGGAGGCCTTGAAAAATGTTCCGGTGTTTGAAAGAGAAAAGCTCAATGAAGCGATCAAATTTAATTCCAGGTTGGCGGATATCATTTCAAATATGGGATATAACAATATCGTCCTGTCAAAATTGCTGAAAGAAAGAAAGATACAGCTTGAGGAAAGTCAAAACAAGATAAACACCTTGTTTAAATCGATGAATGAATTGGTTCTCCTTTTTGAGGTATTCGCTGAAGGGAATGGAAATGACCCGACTTATCTCCTGAAAGACTGTAATGATGCCTTATTAAGGGATTTCAATCTTGAAAAGGATCTAATTATTGATAAACCCGTTTCAGAGTTGGGATTCTCGGGTCTTGAAGAGAGCGTGAAGAGATATTCTGAGGTCTTAATGACGCGAGAGCCACATGAGCATTTTGAGTATATCCCTTATATCGACAAGTCGTTTATTGTTTCCGTTGTTCCTGTCAACAGCCGTCAGTTTCTGACGATCTATACGGATATTTCTGAGATTAAACAGATGCAGGAGCAGCTTGTCGTTAAAAACAAGGAACTTGAAAATTATCTGTATGTTGCCTCACATGATCTGAGATCGCCGCTCGTAAATATACAGGGATTCAGTCAGCGTTTAAAAAAACAGACGGATAAGATTCAGGACATACTAAAGGCGGTTGAACTGGAGAAAGAAGAGGCAGATGAACTGAATGATATTTTACAGAAGGACATTCCGAGGACGCTGGAATTTGTTTTTAACAACGTTCAGAAGATGGATGGGTTGATCAAGGGACTTTTAATCATCTCGAGAACGGGCAGGGCGGATATGAATATTCATGAGATAGACATGAATAAACTGTTTGAGAAAATATTCTTTGAGATGAACTATATTCTCGAAAAACATCATATCGATTTTATAACGGATGATCTTCCGAAGTGCTTTGGAGATTATGAGTTACTCAACCGGTTGTTCAGTAACATCATCGATAATGCCGTGAAATACAGGGATCCGTTAAAAGAAATGAAGATACGGATAACGGGTGAGAAGAGATACAAGTATTCCATATACAGGGTGGAGGACAACGGGATTGGGATGGCGCAAAGGCATCTTGAGAAGATATGGGACATCTTTTACAGGATCGATCCGGTCAATTCCGAAGGCGGTGAAGGCCTTGGCTTGAGCATTGTGAAACGGATTGTGGATAAACACAAGGGAAGGGTTTTTGTGGAATCAACGGAAGGTGAAGGAACGAGTTTCAGATTTGAGCTGCCGAATGAGATGTTTCCTAAATGAGATGGAGGATAGATATGGGAGATTATAAAGAGCTCGTGATATTAATAGCCGAAGATGATGCCGGACATGCGGAATTGATCAAGGAAGGGTTGAAAGAATCTGGCATCTGCAATCGGATGATCAGGTTCAGGGATGGACAAGAGGCCTGGGATTTTCTGAGTGAAGAGCTGAATATCAAAAAACAGAATTATCTGCTGCTGCTGGACATCAATATGCCGCGTATGAGTGGCATAGAAGTTTTAAAGAGGATAAAGGAGGAAGAAACCCTGAAGAATATCCCCGTAATCATGCTGACGACGACGGATGATCCGAGAGAGGTTGAACAGTGTTATACCCTTGGATGTAATGTGTATATCACGAAACCGGTGGATTTCCTTAAATTATCCGAGACACTGCACCGTCTCGGTTTGTTCCTGCAGATTGTAAAAATCTGACTGATTGGTGACAGTGATGAATATTCTAATCGTTGAGGACGATATTGGTGTGGCAGAACTCGTAGAAGATACCCTGAGTGAATCCGGCTATTCCTGTAAAAAATGCTATTCAGGTTCAGAGGCGCTGTCTTTTGTTGATTATAAAAATACCGATCTCATGATACTGGATTACAGGCTGACGGATATGGATGCCATCACACTGCTGGACCATCTTAAGGCACAGAAGATAAAGGTTCCTCCCTTCATTTGCTCAACGGGACAGGGGGATGAACGAATAGCCGTAGATATCATGAAAAAAGGGGCACTTGATTATATTATCAAGGATATCAACTTTCTTCAGGTACTTCCGGAGGTAGTCAAGAGGACCGCAAAACAGATAAAAAACGAACATGATCTTCAGGAAGCCCAGATGATGAAGGAACAGATGATAAAAGAACTGGTTCAGGCAAAAGAGATGGCCGAGAAGGCCAACAACATCAAATCTGAGTTCCTTGCCAATATGAGCCATGAACTCAGGACCCCGTTAAACGGGATTATGGGATTTGCACAGCTTCTGAATAAAACGGAACTGAATCAGGAGCAGGGAGAATTTGTGAATACGATCCTCGCTTCAGGACATGCCCTCCTGAAACTCATCAACGCCATTCTCGATTTTTCAAAGATCGAAGCGGCAAAGATACAAATCGAGCTTGAGAAGACGGATATTCGGGAGCTTTACCGGAAAGCGGTCCGATTAATCGTCCCGGAAGCCCGAAAGAAGGATTTGAAGGTGAGGGCAAAGATCGACGATCGAATCCCGAGATATTTAATGCTCGATGATCTCAGGATCACACAGATCCTGATGAATCTCTTCAATAACGCGGTGAAATTTACCGAAAGCGGTTCGATAGACATTTCTATAGATTATATTTCCGGGGGCGATCGGTATACGGAAGTAGAGTTCCGTATAAGGGACACCGGGATAGGTATTCCGGAAGATAAGCATAAAAAGATACTGGAAGCCTTTACACAGGTCGATTCTTCCTTTACGCGAAAATACGGCGGGACCGGACTGGGATTGACGATTGTCAACAACCTTCTTAAGCTGATGGGCAGCGAGTTGCAGGTAGAAAGTACTACAGGCCTTGGGAGCTGTTTCTCGTACCGGATAAAATTTGAGAACTGTGTTGCGGAATACCAAGCGATGATGGATACAATGATCGTTTCCGAAGAGGAAATAAAACGGCTTGAACCGCGAATACTGATCGTTGAGGATAATATTATCAGTCTGACACTGACAAAAAAGATGATAGAAAACATCTTTCCAAAGGCGGAAATCCTCCTTTCCGAAGATGGAAAAGAGGCTTTAAATAAATATAAACTTGGAAAACCGGATATCATCTTCATGGATGTTCAGATTCCCGAGATAGACGGTTGTGAAGTCACGAGGAGGATCAGGGAGTTTGAGGCGTCGGAGGGGATCAAAAAGCCGGTTACCGTTGTGGCATTATCCGGCGATGTCAGAAGGGAAGTGGTGGACTGCTGTTTGGAAAAGGGAATGAACGCCTTTCTCTGCAAACCCATCGAAGTCGAAAAGATCAGATGCACGATTATGAAGTATCTCTATTCGGAGTTATTTTTATGAAACCGGCTCACTCATCCTCGTAATAATCGACAGTTGTACTATCCCTGAAAAAGGTGCTGGACTGGTTGTGCAGGATGATCCCCGTCTTTCCAGAATCCGGATAATGTACGATGTCCGGTGAATTTGTCGTATCGAAATCTATATACACCAGATCCTCTGTTTCCGAGATGTTTTTTATCTTATGCGCGCTCCCTTTTCCCGGGGGACAGATGATAAAATCCCCTGTTTCTACTCTCCGACAGCCGGTAGGTGTTTCGACCAATCCGTTTCCGCTTTGTATGTAGAAGACTTCCGTATTGTTTTCATGTGAGTGCATGGGATAATTGGACTTAAGAGGCGGGATATGATAAACCGCTACATAACATTGACTGAAGTCCTCTCTTGGTGTAATTTCATACTTTGTGTATTCATAGGGCTCATGTGTCGCTTTGTGTGTGGCTTCAATGTTCGAAATGTTTTTATAGTGAATTTCCTTTTCCATAATTTTTTCCTCCGTTAGGTTGATGCTCATGCTATAATACCACGAAGAGAGTTGATGAAAAAAATAAATAGTCTGTCGTTGTAAAACAGAGTTAAGAATATATACAATAGGGGTGTATTTTTCGTCTGATTTATAGACTTTTTTGAATTTTAGAAACTTAATTTCCAAAAAGGGGACTTTTTATGGATGAATTCATTGTGCATAATCTCAAAGAGGCAGTAATGCAGGTGGAATCTAAATATGGCCTGCTCTGGCAGGATCATTATATCCTGGAATCTCAGCTGGTACCCGATGGATCGATGAGGGTTATTATCAGAGAAGTTGATGAAGAGCAGCTGAAAGTGGATATAGAAGATATCATAAAGAGCCTTGATGAAGATCTTATGATCGATGATAATGAAGTCAATTCCGTTGTAGAGAAAATTATCGAAGAATATAAGGATTATGATATCTCAGTGGAAGTTTCAGAAGATGAAATGAAGGCATTTCTGACGATAAAGCCCAATTCTGAAAAAACAAAGATAAAAAGAGAGGAATTACTAGAATTTCTCTCGGGAGAAAATATTGTGTTTGGAATTAAAGAGAAGGTCCTGGATAGAATCTGCTTGGGCTGTATAGACAGATCTATTGAATCCATCCTGATAGCACAGGGAAAATATCCCGTTGCTTCTGTTGATTCAAGAGTGGACTATTTATTCCCAAAAGATGGTTTTATCAAGCTGGAAGAGGAAATAGAGGGATCAAAGATCAATTACGCCAGACGAAAAAAGATCTTTCAGTGCAGAGAATTTGATATCCTGATAGAGAAGAAACCGGGTATACAGGGTGTCGATGGGATCACGGTTTTTGGGAAAAAGATTCCAGTCGGGAAGTTCAAGGATATCAACTTATGCCAGTTCATAGAAAATTCTGAAACGGTACAGATTTCAGAAGATAATAACCTTCTTATTGCCAAATGTGACGGACAGCCTTATATGACCAAATACGGCAAGGTTGAGGTAAGAAAGGTCTTTGTGGTGAACAAAAGTATAGATTATTCCGTAGGGGACATCGAATTCGATGGCAGCGTGATCATTCATGGTGATGTGGAGATTCCTTTTGAAGTCCATGCAAAGGGAGATATTCTTATCGATGGTATGGTGAGGAATACGGTTGTAACGAGCGAGGGGAATATTTTTATAAAAGGCGGGGTTTCCGGTGTTGGAAAGGCAAAGATCGAATGCAGGGGAAGTCTTACTACGAGTCATCTGAACAATGTCACGGTCATTGTTGACGGCAACTGTATCAGTGAAGATTATATCCTGAATTCTGTGGTGTATTCCGGAGATAACATCGTTATACATGGGAGAGGCCTTTTTTCAGGGGGAGCTCTCTTCGCAAGGAATAATATTTCCATGAAAGTGGCCGGCAGCCAAGCCGGTGTCAAAACCACCATCTCTGCCGGTATCAGGTATATGAAGATGATAGAGGAATACAAGAGAAATTCTAAGGTCATCTCTCTTATGGAGAAGATAAATGAATTGAAAACGGCAGACTTAAAGATTACCAGACAGATTAAAATGGCTGAAACACAGCAGAAAAGGGAACGGCTATCCGTTTTACAGGCAAAAATAAGACTTGCCAAACAGAAATATATAGAATTGATAGAGAAAACTGAATCTACCGGAAAGACGACTCAATCTACAGAGGAGAAGAAAAGGCTACCCTCTGTTATAATATCTAAACAGGTCTTTTTCGGAATCATCATACAGATTTACGGGGAGAAAATAAAAATAATTAGTGAACTGGGACCTTCCCAGTTTTCTTACGAGTCAGAGGAACGAAAAATATGCACACTTCCATTTAAACCCCATCAGGGACTACATTGAACTGACGGAAGGCCACACAAGGGAAGGTATCATAAATTTTATGGATCGGTTGGATCAAGTGAGGGAGAAGATGAAGAAGATAATTTTAAACGATGAATGGTTGGATCGTTTCATCGATTATACGATAGTTCACGGAAAAGAGCACGATGAATCATTTTCATCGGAAGAGGAGATGAAACAGTTCAGCGTTAACGAGAACAATCCGACGATACTGCTCACGGATGATGAGGGGAAAAGAATCCTCGGGACGGCTTCCCTGCTTTATCTGGAATACTATCTCAGGGGGAGCCGGGCAAGACTGCGGATTTTTCATGTCCTGAACGAGCTTCAGGATAAGGCCGCCGCCTACGGAGTGCTCAATGATTTTGTCATAGAACAGCTCGAGCAGAAAGAACTGAATCATGCGTTCCTGTTCGTCCCTCTTGTCGAAGAGCAGACTATCCAATTGTTCAAGGCAATGGATATGCAGGTGGAAAGGTATGTCTTCTCCATGGTCAATACACTGGAGCGTATTGCGCCATGTACATTCCCTGAGGAAATGGAACTGAGGGACTTCAGAAAGGGACGGGACGAAGAAGTCTGGATAGAGATAAGAAACGAGGCCTTTTCTACCCTGACAGGCAATGCCACACCGATGACCCTGGAAGAGCTGAAAGAGTACAATGAAAGCCCGGAGTATGTAGAGGGTGGGATGAAGATACTTTATGAGGGAGATAAACCGGTGGGGATCATCAGGATAGCCGAAATAACGGAGAACGGGGAAAG
>Ga0116164_10000358_pt1 | contig 40971 bp, 37 predicted proteins | sample AD_UKC109_MetaG_FD_89888 | JGI IMG/M metagenome (GOLD analysis project Ga0116164, IMG submission 89888) | Active sludge microbial communities of municipal wastewater-treating anaerobic digesters from Hong Kong - AD_UKC109_MetaG | ecosystem: Engineered > Bioreactor > Anaerobic > Digestate... | reverse complement strand
GCGGGTTGCATTTAAAGAATGCTTCGGTCTATCAAAGACCTGGTGTTGAGCATGATTACTCACGGAACCATATCATGCGGTGTCGCCATTATTCCATTGACTCACAAGACCGTCTTTCTTATACTCGCTTCGCAAAGAAGTTCTTGTCAGAATAAGAAGATATCTTTTCTCTTACCGGGGAATGTGCAAAACTACAGGCATTTCATAATCAATGCGGGGTAAGCCGGGATGGTTCCAAAAAATAACATTAAATACGATGAATTTTTTACGCGTTCAAAGGTGTTTTATGAACTGATGGCGATTAAGGTGCGTGAGATTCTGCTGGTTTCCAGCCCCTATGACGCGTTCATCATGGAAGAAGATACAACCCTTGCATCAAAGATAATCAATGAATACAGTGGATTGAATCTCAGTATCCCTCCTCGGGTCACCCGTACTACTTCGGCCCGTGAGGCGCTATCAATCCTAGAGAAGAAGAAATTTGACATGGTTATTACCATGCCCCATCTGGAGGAGATGGATTCCTTCTCTTTAGGTCTGAAGATAAAAGAGATCAGGCCCGACCTGCCTGTTATTCTTCTGGCCCATAGCCCCAGAGGTATTTATCCCCATCCGGAGAACAGAAATTGCGATGGTATTGACAAGATCTTTATCTGGTCGGGCAATTCCGATCTGCTATTGGCTATAGTCAAGAGTGCGGAAGATGAACTCAATGTTGATTTTGATACCCGAAAGGCCCAAGTCCGTGTCATGATCCTGGTCGAGGATTCTCCTGTGTATTATTCAACTTTTTTACCTCTGATCTACAAAGAAATTGTAAAGCAAACCCAGGCGGTGCTTGAACTTGGACTCAATGAAGAACACAGGCTTCTTACCATGCGGGCGAGGCCCAAGATCCTGGTTGCTGAAAACTATGAAAAGGCCATGGAACTTGTCCGTAAGTACCACGATTTCCTTTTTTGCGTTATATCCGATACGCGAATGCCGAAGCAGGGGAAACTGGATGCCGAAGCAGGGGTCGTATTGCTCTCCCAAATCAAGAAGGAAATCAGTGACCTTCCTCTTCTTCTCATGAGTTCGGAACCGTCGAATAGAAAGAAGGCGAAAAAGATTCCGGCGGTGTTCCTCGATAAGAATTCACCCGACCTTCCCGGTGAATTACATGACTTCTTTCTAGGTCACCTCGGATTTGGGGATTTTGTCTTCCGCATGCCGGACGGAACGGAAATTAACCGGGCAGCCGATCTTCGCTCGTTGGAAGAAAAGATTGCACTGGTACCGGATGCATCCATCTATTATCATGCCGAAAATAATCATTTCTCCAACTGGATCATGGCTCGCTCCGAGTTCTCTCTTGCCTCCGATTTCCGTAGAATATCGGCCTCAGTATTTAGTAATGCCGATGAAATTCGTCAGTATCTTATCTCCAATATTCGAGCGCTACGGAAGTGGCAACAGAAAGGCGTGGTCGCCAGGTTCAATCGTAATAATTTTGATCCGAGCATAATGGATTTTCTTAAGATCGGCGAAGGTTCGCTGGGAGGAAAGGCTCGGGGTCTTGCCTTTATGTCCGTCATGCTGCAGCAGGAATTCGGATTATATGAGAAATACCCCGAAATAAATATTAAGATCCCCAAGACACTCGTGATTACTACAGACGGTTTCGAGTCTTTCGTAACGGACAACCATTTGGAACGTTTTGCCAAGAAGAGTTTCACCGACAAGGAAGTTGCGGAAGCCTTCTTAAAAGCTCGTATGCCGGAGTGGCTTGTAAAAGATCTGGAAGCGTTTATAGCCCAGGTTACGATTCCACTGGCCATTCGTTCCTCCAGCCTTCTGGAAGATGCTCAGTTCCAGCCATATGCCGGTCTGTATCAGACCTACATGATCCCTAACAACCATCCTGATCCATCCAAGCGGCTTGAACATCTCATCACTGCCATAAAATTGGTGTACGCATCTACCTATTATGAAGGGCCCAGGGCATTTTCCAGGGACACCTTAAACCAACCTCATGCGGAGTCAATGGCCGTCATTATCCAGCAACTCTCCGGAAGAGAATACGGGGAATATTTTTATCCTGACATTTCCGGTGTAGCCCAGTCCCATAATTTTTATCCGGTTTCCCATATGAAATCCGAAGAGGGAATTGCCCATATCGCCTTAGGTCTGGGAAAGACGGTTGTGGAAGGGGAAAAAGCGCTCAGATTTTCTCCCAAATACCCGGAGATCATGCCTCAGTTCTCCACTGTTGATGACATGCTGGCAAATGCCCAGCGTTTTTTTTACGCTCTCAGGGTCAAGAATTATCCCGATGATCTCAACTTTGCAATACATTCGAACCTGGAGAAACGGGAAGTAAACGATGCTGAGAAAGAACTTCCCGTACAGACCCTTGCCAGTACCTATATCCATGAGGAACATTCTATCAGAGATACGGCCTATGGTGCGGGACCTAAGATTCTTACATTCGCACAGCTGTTAAAACACCATATTTTTCCATTACCTCAACTATTGAGTGATTTGCTGGAATTAAGTCGCAGGGGCTTGGGCTGCCCTGTGGAGATCGAATTTTCAGTGAATCTAAAGCCTAAAAAGGAAGGTGCGGGCGATTTTTTCTTTCTTCAGATGAGGCCCATGGTCGCTGATAAGGAGCGTCTTGATATTGAAATTACGAAAGAGGATATTGCAAAGGCATTCTGTCGTTCGGCCACGGTACTTGGAAACGGGAAGAACGAAGAGATGGCAGATATCGTCTATGTCAAACCGGATAATTTCGAAACCAAAGCAACCTTACAGATTGTAGAGGAAATAGGGCGTATCAACGCCGGGCTTGCCAGAGAAAAGCGACCCTATCTTCTGGTTGGTCCGGGAAGGTGGGGTTCTGCCGACCGGTGGCTCGGCATACCAGTCAAGTGGCAGCATATCTCAGGGGTGGCCGCTATCATCGAACTGCGAAATAAACAGCTGAAAGCAGATCCTTCTCAAGGGTCTCACTTCTTCCAGAACATTACATCACTGGGGATACAATATATGACTATTACCGAGGGATCGGATTCGGATGATTATTTCGACTGGGACTGGGTAGGTTCCTTGCCAGCGGTAGGAGAAACGACGTATCTGAGGCATGTGAGGATCGAAAAGCGGATGATATTGAAAATCGACGGGCGGGGATCTCAAGGTGTTATAATTAAACCGTAATGGGGAACTGATAATTGATAGGACATACACCGTTATGTGCTGTAATCCAATGATAGTCCAATAACCGCAGAAAAGATTGTATTCATGTCTACCATATGTTCCTTTCCCTCCGTCATGATTGAATGAAGAAAGTCATGCTTATTATCTGGGGGGCAACGACAAAACTGGCGAGTGAAGATATACGTATTCAAAAAATGGTCAAGGATACCTTTATCCTTCTCAGCAGGGTCGGCTTCAGGCCCGTATATGTATCACCACATATGGTTTAAGTTGACGCAAGCGATCTGAATTGGTAGAAGATTTCACTCGAAAAACATGTGCGGCAATGATCGAGGCGATATGTGATGTCGCTATTGCGGATAGGATGATTGAACTTACAGAGATCGATCAGGGAATCAGAGATCTGTAAAACACAACGGGATCTTTTACTATACTTTTTAAGACCGTGACACAAAAGGGATACAACTCGCACGGCCGATAGAAAAGCGAAAGGCAGATTTTTAACCGTTTGAAATCCCGCTTTATATATTTCGTGTTAGAAATGTTTTAATATCTCATGACCGGTAATGAACTGATGAACTCAATTCAATAGGGCCGAGTTACTGATAATGGGAAAAGAGAGAGTTATATCGTCTGTATAAGGAGAAATGCATGAGCACCGGAAACGATAGAGCCCTTCGCTTCTATCATGAGGTTTTAGGGCTGGAAAGATTACACTACGGAATGTGGCTGCCTGAAGATACGGTTTCATTCCAACGGCTCTTGGAAGCGCAGGAACGGTATGAAAACTATCTGGTTGATAATATTCCTGATGATGTAAGAACAATCCTGGATGTCGGATGTGGTACGGGGGTATTAATCAAGAAATTGATCAGCCTCGGATATGAAGCGGAAGGATTATCTCCCGATGTAAACCAGAAGAGAATCTTTATGCAAAATGTAAATGCCTGCCTTCATCATTCGACCTTTGAGGCTTTCTCCGAAACGGATCGATATGATTGCATTATTATGAGCGAGTCAGCCCAATATATCAAAGTGAGTAAACTTTTTAAGAATGCTAAACGGGCTCTTAAAAAGGATGGCCATCTCATGATATGCGATTATTTTGTTTTGAAAAATGTTACAAGGGAACTCGGCAAGAGTGGACATGACTATGAAGTCTTCATGAGTCAGGCTCAAGACAATGGCTTTACGGTAGTATCCGAAAAGGATATTACCGAGAGTGTAACAAAAACGCTGGATCTTGGAAACAACATAGCGGAGAAGGCACTCAAGGCGCTGGATATAGTGACGGAGAAAGCAAGAAATAAACATCCGCATATCTGTAGATTCATATTATGGGCCTTCAGAAAAAAGATTGACAAATTGTTGCAGCAGAAGCAAATGTTGGATTCCGGTGAATTTAAGAAAAGAAAGACATACCGGTTTATCCTGTTACAGGCAGACGGTAATCCTGTGTAAGGTAACCACAAGCGCTTAATGACTCCCTATAATATTTCACTAGCAACCAAGAAGCGATAGAAGTCGTCGGTTTGCATATATGCTATAATAATGATCAGAATATCAATCATCTGATTGACCGTATCAGAATGCCCGCCCTTTGTATCAATTTTTCCTAAGAGTTTTTTACTTCACGGATCATTATATCTATATAACAATCTTGCTGGCATTATATTTTCATGACTAGGTTGATGCCGTAGGCGGGATTTTCCCCCGTACGAGAGGTGCTATACCCTTTACTTTACAAGTCTCCATGCAGTCACCGCACAGTATGCAGTCCGAATTGTTGATACGGCACAGTTCGTCGATTGCCTGTGATTGACAGGTAGCAGTACATCGCTTGCATTGCGAACAGGTATCGTTCATCTGCAACCTGAATGTCCCGGGGAGCTTGGATATCCATCCCAGCACCAAACCGACGGGACAGGCGCCTCTGCAGAAGGGTCTATACATGAAGAGCGATGTTACAAGGAGAATGCCCAGGAGAATCCATCCCGCCGCGTAATAGGATGTGAAATTAAAGGCTACCTTAAAAGGATCGATCTCTTCAAAGAGGTTCATCTTCGTTATTGCAAGTTGAATTATCAAAACGACAAAGAGGGTATTCCGTATCCACCGCAGAATCTTTTGTGCCCTATCGCCTTTCAAAAAGCCGAGTCTGTTGGTGCGATAGAAGAACTCCTGGAGGGCCCCTAAATGGCAGACCCAACCGCACCAGACACGCCCGAACAGGTAGGTCAGTACGATGACTCCAAGAAACCAGACGATATTGTAGCTATTGATGTCTACTCCTAATCCCAGGAGCAGGAGATTTTGAAAGCTGGATATTACGCAGGGGCAACCGCCGTTTACGAACCCGAATAGTACGAGAGACGTGAGGAGCATAAGAGGACGGAGAACGCGGGTTCCTCTGAAATGAACAAGTATCCCGGAGATTGACGTTATAACCAGGGCAAGGAGAGGGTACTTGAGTTTGTCGTAAATCCCATAACCAGTCTTATCAGGTTTCGTGCCGGTTGCCGGTACGATTGTATCGACCGAACCAAACCCTCCTGACGGCTCCAAAGGCTTGAAAGTCGGCACCTTTGCCTGTTCAGCGTATGCCGAATCCTGCGCTCCGCCCAGGCCCGAGATACCTCCGATGGATATAACCGCAACGGCCAGGATTACTGCCACCATCAGGAGGTATAGTCTTTCCGTTTTTATCATAGCGCCTCCCCGCAGGATGATTCGTCTCGATGTGGCCTCTTTACGATGTCACCTTCAAGCGCAGAGAAGCGTATCCTCCCTCTTTCGAACAAACACGTTTTGCCTCCATGAGTGCTTCACCGGTCTCCGAGGGAAGGATCTCTACCTTTATCAATCGTTCAAAGTTGTTTCTTGAAGTTTCCGACCATTCCGTCGCACCGAGCACTTTGAGGCTTGATACTCCGAACTGGGTTGTGTCTATCCCTTCGGGACAGTTCCTGTGTGTCAAGTATACCGTTACCTTCAGTATCAGTTCGTCACCGACGGAGTATGTGTCTTTTGCAGTTCCGTCCACCCGTATATCCATCTTACATGCTTCAGCCGGAGTCGCCATACCTCCTGATATGAGAAGAGCTGTCCCGAGCATCAGTGTCAGTATCGTTGTCTTGCGGATTTTTTGTATCATTACGCACCTGCTTTTGCCGGCCCCATTGAGAAATAATAAAGCCAGCATTGTTATTGAAAATCGAACGGCATCGGTATGCCATGCATGACCCACGTATCCGTACTATTACTTTACAACGTATAGTAGTAATTTTTGAAGGATTGTCAACTGTTGAGGGGGCGGAGCGAGTATGTATTTTATTATAACCGCTCGCCATTGTACGGTCTGGAGGCCGGCAAACCGGCCCTGGAAAGTGCACTTTCGAGATGAGCACCGGGGAGTATCTCCCTCAGATACCGAGTGGTTTCGAGGAGACCTTCCACAACGATGCCGGTCTCTATTCCCATCTCATTGAACATGAAGACCTCATCCTCAGTGGCGATGTTGCCGGTCGCTCCCGGTGCAAAGGGACACCCTCCCAGTCCTCCGATGGAAGAATCGAAAGAACGGATTCCCGCCATGTAGGCGGCAAAGGTATTGACAAGTCCCAGGCCGCGGGTGTTGTGGATGTGACACCGGAATGTCACATTGGGAAATGCTTCAATACAAGCGACGGCAGTATCATATATCTGTCGAGGATTTCCGAAGCCTACCGTATCGCAGAGAGTAATACGGTCAAACCCCAGTTCGTGCGCCTTGCCGACGTAATGAAGGACATCTTCCCGCGTCACCTCAAGCTGGAAGGGGCATCCGAATGTTGTAGCCAGATCCACGGTTATGACAACATCGGGGTAGTCGGATCGGAGACGAGCAATTTCCTTGAGATCTTCCAGGGACTCCTCGGGAGTTTTACGAACGTTGCTCAGGTTGTGAGCCCTGGAGACGGAAAGAACGAAGGCGATCTTTCTTATACCGCATGCGAAGGCCTCTTGTGCGCCTCTCAGATTCGGCACCAGCGCCGTGAAGGTAACACCCGGTATTTTCCCCACCACTCGATCGGCAACCTCTCTGATATCTCTGAACTGAGGGACCGCAGAGGGATTGACGAAGGAACCTATCTGAATCTCACGGAGGCCGCTTTCGGCAAGGCGTTGAATAAGGACAACCTTCTGTTCGGTCTTGACGAATTCACCGAGGTTCTGCAGGCCGTCGCGGGGGCCGACCTCTACAATCTCGACGCTGTCATGCGGGATAATCATACCGTACCCCCTAATTTTCGAGCTGTCGCCCAAGAATGGATAAAGATACCACAAAAGCTCATTTTATTGCTACCATAAGGTGGCCAACTCAGGGCCGTTTCGGAGCCATCGTCGTATCATTCCGTTGTGGTGTGATCGTTTACGCCGCATGGCACGGTAATCGTTGCACCGTAAAGAAATATTCGCGTTTATCTAAAATATTGCATTTTGTATGGTTTTCCACTATTCATGGTATCATGACAGTTTCATGAGGAGAGTACGATGCTTTCACCTATCACAAAACTCCGATCCGATGTTGCGGGAAAGTTTTACGGTGTTTTTTTTGATATTGACGATACCTTCACAACCGGTGGTCGGATTCCGGCATGCGCCTTTGATGCGCTGTGGAGGCTGAAGGAAAACGGTCTGAAGGTAGTTCCGATAACCGGAAGACCGGCCGGATGGTGTGATCATATTGCCAGGATGTGGCCCGTGGATGGTGTCGTCGGAGAAAACGGGGCCTTTTATTTCTGGCTCGATGAAAAGGAGAGAAAACTGAAGAAGGTATTCCTCGATTCACCGGAAGTCAGGACGGCCAACCGCGAACGGCTGTGGCGTGTGGGGGATGAAATACTCGCTAACGTACCCGGAACGGCAATCGCCAGTGATCAGTTGTACCGGGAGACGGATCTTGCAGTGGACTTCTGCGAGGATGTGTACCCACTGAATGAGGAAGGGGTGGAGGCGATCTGCCGGATATTCAGGACACATGGTGCAACATGCAAGGTGTCTTCGATTCATGTGAACGGATGGTTCGGCAGGTATGACAAACTGGGGATGACAAAGAGGTTTGTTCGTGAACGCTGGGGGATGGACCTGGATGATACGAAAGAACACTTTCTGTTTTGCGGGGATTCACCGAATGATGAACCCATGTTCAGATACTTTCCTCATTCCGCAGGGGTGGGAAATGTTCTCCGTTTTGCCGATCAGATGAAATGCCTGCCTGAGTTTGTGGCAAGCCGGGATGGCGGAGAGGGATTTACCGAAATTATGGAGGCCGTTCTTGAAGGCAGAAAGAGCGGAGACTGACTGTAAGAACGTATATCCGGCTGTTTGACTCTATGAGTTATCAATAGATCGAAGCCGTACTCTGCGCGTCAAAGATATGGAGGTGGTTGAGATTGAGGGCGAGCCGTATTTCTTCTCCGACGTGTATGATTCTTCTTCCCTCGCTTCTGGCCGTCAGTTTTACCCCTTGTATATCCATGTGCATGTTTGTTTCTCCGCCAAGGGGTTCAACAACCTCAACGATACCTTGTACCTTCCATTCTTCCGGAAGATTATTGCCGTTGTTGCCATTATCAATTGTCAGGTCTTCAGTTCGAAGGCCCATGATTACGTCCATACCGTCTTTGATGCTGCTGTCCGATCTTTCCGGGATCGGGATCCTCAAACCTCCGGGGAAATGAAGCTGGGAATTCCCTCCCGTAGAATCAATCCTGGCGGGTGTCAGGTTCATCGGCGGACTGCCGATAAAGCCGGCGACAAAGATATTTGACGGTTTCTCGAACAGTTCTATCGGTCCGCCTACCTGCTCGATATAGCCATCGTTCATCACAACGATTCTGTCGGCCAAGGTCATGGCCTCCACCTGATCATGGGTGACGTATATAATCGTGGATTGAACCTTCTGGTGCAGAAGTTTCATTTCCGTACGCATCTGGGTTCGCAGTTTTGCGTCCAGATTGGAGAGGGGTTCATCAAAGAGAAAGATGGATGGTTTCCTGACCATGGCCCTCCCCATGGCAACCCGCTGACGCTGACCGCCTGAAAGTTCAAAGGGCTTTCTGTGAAGCAAGTCTTCCAGTTCGAGGATTTCTGCTGTCTCTTGTACCCTTCGTTCTATTTCGTTTTTGGGTGTCTTGCTGATCTTCAGACCGAAGGACATGTTGTCAAAGACGTTCATATGCGGGTATAGGGCATAGTTTTGGAAGACCATGGCGATTTCCCGGTCTTTGGGTGCCACGTCGTTCACAACCTTCCCACCGATCAGGATTTCCCCCTCTGTGATCTTTTCCAAACCGGCGATCATCCTTAGTATCGTCGATTTTCCGCATCCTGAAGGCCCGACGAGGACTACGAACTCATTCCCCTCTATCTCAAGATTAACCCCGTGAACAACTTCCACTTTCCCAAATCTCTTTACCACATTTCTCAGGGTTACCGTTGACATGACGACGACCTTTCCTTCTTTTCGGTGGGTTGGCCCGTAACGAGAGGCTCTTTCCGTGGATGCCTATCCTCAAGCCGTATGTGTACTATTACAAATAGGAAGTTTCGTCAAGGGTGGGTTACGGTATTTTTTAATGAATTTTGATATCATTGAAGTTTCCAGCGACACGTTGCGGAGAATGCTGTCACCGCACCGTTCAAAAAAGTGGAAGTGACAGGAACTTAATCCTTGACTCAACCCTTGTTTGTCTCTAAACTCTGATGTGCCCGGGAGCTGGAAAAGGGATCGTAGCCGGGTATATTAATCAAATACATTTCAGGGATAGGAGGCGTTATTATGAAAGTACGTAAGCTGTTGATGGTCATTGCCGTTGCTGCATCGCTGGTTTTCCTGACCGGTCAGGTCATGGCTGAACCGATCACCATTCACTGGTGGCACGCAATGAAGGGACCCCGAGGCCAGGTGGTTGATACCATGATTAAAGCCTTTAACGATTCCCAGTCAGAGTATGTTGTGGTTGGTACCTACAAGGGAGATTATGACGAGACGGTCAATGCCGGTGTAGCCGCTTACCGGGCAAAGAAGCAGCCCCATATCCTCCAGTCCTTCGAGGTAGGTACCCAGACGATGATGCTCTCAGGCGCCATTTATCCCGTGTACAAACTTATGAAAGAGGAAGGGTACGACATCGACTGGAAGGGGTATCTTCAGCCGGTCCTTTCCTACTACATGAACGCCGATGGCGATTTGATGTCACTGCCCTTCAATTCATCTACTCCCGTCATGTATTACAACGTCGATCTCTTTAAAAAAGCCGGTATCCCGATGCTTGATAAAACAACACCTGTTACATGGGATGAAATGGGTGAGATTACGGCGAAACTGGTAAAATCCGGCGTAAAGGGCGGATTGACATTCGGCTGGCAGTCGTGGACCCAGGTGGAAAACTACAGCGCCATGCACAATATCCCTTTTGCCTCAAAGGCGAACGGTTACGAGGGTCTCGATTGTGAACTCCTTATCAACAATCCAACGGTTGTCAAGCATATCGGCATGCTGAAGGAATGGATGAAAGACGGGCGCTTCTTCTACGGCGGCCAGAAATTTCAGGGGCCCACGGCCGAGTTTCTCGCTCAGAATGCCGGTGTTTATATCGATTCCATCAGCGCTATCGCAAAACTTCAAAAATCAGCCAAAGACTTTAAGTGGGACGTCGCTCCCATGCCGGTTGAAGCTTGGATGAAGAATCCCCAGAACAGTATCATCGGCGGAGCATCTCTGTGGGTATTCAAAGGCCACGATAAGAAGGACTACAAAGGTGTTGCGGCATTCCTGAAACATCTGGGCAGACAGGATATGCAGATATACTGGCACAAGGAGACCGGGTATTTCCCGATCACCCTTGCCGCCTATGAACAGCTAAAGAAAGAAGGGTATTACAATGAATTCCCCTATCAGGAAGTAGGGATCAAGCAACTGACGCGTCAGGATCCGACAAAGGTTTCACGCGGTCTGCGTCTCGGGTATTTCATCCAGATCCGTAATATCATCAATGAAGAACTGGAACTCGTCTGGAATGACACCAAGACACCGCAGGAGGCCCTTGACAGCGCTGTCAAGAGGAGCAATCAGCAACTTCGTGAATTTGAAAAGATCTATAAATAGTCAGCAACTATAAAAAATTCGATATGGACAACGCTTCCCCCTTAAACAGGGGAAGCGTTGTTTTGCGAACAGAAGAACAATGATAAAGAGATCTATCTTTGCCTCAAAAACACTTCCATACCTGTTAATATTTCCACAAATTTTGGTGACGCTCACCTTTTTCTACTGGCCTGCCGCCCAGGGGCTGATGCAGTCGGTAATGCGAAGCGATCCGTTCGGTCAGCACAGCACCTTTATCTGGTTTTCGAATTTTGTGGCGCTTTTTACGGATCCACTGTATCTCAAGTCCATAGGAATTACGATTATCTTCAGCGTTTGTGTCGCAACAGTGTCCATATCCACCGGTCTTTTTATCGCCACGATGGCAAATAGGGCACTGAAGGCGAAGGCCGTTGTGAGGACGCTTCTTATCTGGCCCTATGCGGTGGCACCGGCCATATCGGGTATCCTGTGGCTCTTTCTGCTTCACCCTTCATACGGGGTTGTCGCTCTCGGGATCAAGCGCTGGTTCGGTATTGACTGGAACCCGGTTTTACGGGGATCCGATGCGCTCTTTATGATCATCATGGCGAGTGCCTGGAAGGAGATCAGTTATAACTTTGTCTTTTTTATTGCCGGACTGCAGGCGATCCCCAAATCACTTATCGAGGCAGCGGCAATAGACGGGGCGAGTCCCTTCAGGCGGTTCTGGACCATAACGGTTCCGCTCCTGTCGCCTACACTGTTTTTCGTTACGGTCATGAACATCATCTATTCGTTCTTCGATACCTTCGGTGTTGTTCATGTTATGACGCAGGGCGGCCCCGGAGGCGCTACGAATATACTGGTGTACAAGGTCTATCAGGACGGATTCATAGGCCTGAATATGGGTGGATCGGCATCACAGTCTATCGTGCTCATGTCTCTGATCATTCTGGTTACGGTTTTGCAGTTCAAGTATGTGGAAAGAAAGGTTCAATACACGGGATAATGGCCAATGGTTGAAAAAACACCGATTCTGGATACACTGACATATATTTTTTTGATAGCAGGGATTATTATTGTCGGGTTTCCGATTATCTACGCCATAATCGCCGCGACGCTTCCCATTGAGGACGTGTCCCAGGTCCCCATGCCGCTGATTCCGGGAGATCAGTTCCTGGTGAACATACAAGCCGCCTGGGAAAAAGGGAATTTGGGAACGAACCTCTTGAATTCATTCATCATGGCATCGGGTATAACCATCGGCAAGATCATCGTTTCCCTGCTCGGTGCCTTTTCCATTGTGTACTTCGACTATCGGTTCAGGACGGTGGCCTTCGTGTCCGTTTTCTGCACCCTCATGCTTCCGGTGGAAGTGAGAATACTACCTACCTATGAGATGGCGGCGAACATAATGAGTCCCATCATGAAGCTGTGGACAGCCCTGAATCTGGACGGTGTCGCTACCTGGATAGCGGGTCATGAGATAACGGTGACACTTGAGTGGAGCATCCTCGACAGCTATACGGGGCTTATCCTGCCCCTGGTGGCATCGGCGACCTGCACCTTTCTTTTCCGCCAGTTCTTCCTCACCATTCCCGAGGAACTCTGCGAGGCGGCCAAGATGGACGGAGCTTCGGCGATGACCTTTTTCAGGAAGATTCTCATTCCGCTCTCCAAAACGAATATTGCCGCGCTGGTGGTTATTGAGTTCGTCTATGGATGGAATCAGTATCTCTGGCCTCTGCTTATTACGACGAATCCGAAGATGATGACGGCCGTCATCGGTCTTCAGCACCTGATTCCGGCGGCGGATGACCTGCCGTACTGGAATATAGCTCTTGCCGGTTCGCTGCTTGTGATGCTGCCACCGATCCTTGTGGTCCTCTTCATGCAGCGCTGGTTCGTCAAGGGGTTGGTAGATCCGGATAAATAGCCCCGCAACCTATCCCTCATTCATGCATCTTTTTCTGGAATCGGACATGCCAAAGGCAAGCGTTCCTCTTGGATTCATGTTGTTGTCGGGGACGCATTTCCGATACATATGAAGTAGAGATTCCTCTTCTAGTAAGGGCTCAACTCCCTGATAAGCTGTTAAAATGAATACATAACTACTTGGCTTGGAAAGGGAACGCACTGTTCGGGAGATATGCAATCAAAGATATATAAGGAGCTTGTGGTATTTGCAGATAAATTATGGTATTATTCTCAGGTTTTGAAAAGAATTTTCCAGGTACGGTATCGTGCCTGTTATCATGACGGAAAGAAGAACAATGAAAACGGAAACGATCAAGACTTTTATACTGCGTAACTTCAAACATTTTAATGCCGCCACCCTTGTTGATGCGGCGGAGGGATATCAGCGGTTCGTCTCTTCAGGGGGGAAGATGCTGATGGCCGTTGCCGGAGCCATGAGCACGGCGGAATTGGGCATATCTCTGGCGGAGATGATACGCAGGGATAAGGTGCACGCAATCAGTTGCACGGGAGCCAATCTGGAAGAAGATGTCTTTAACCTGGTGGCACATGATTATTATGTCCGTATTCCGAACTACCGGGACCTGACACCTACCGATGAGCAAAAGCTCCTGGAGCGCCAGTTGAATCGCGTGACTGACACCTGTATTCCAGAAGAAGAGGCGATGAGGCGCATCGAACATAAGATGCTGGAAGCCTGGACGGAAGCGGACCGGAAAGGAGAGCGGTTTTTCCCTCACGAATTTTTCTATCGTCTCCTGCGCGAAGGGAAGTTTGAGCCCTACCAAATCGATCCCAAAGATAGCTGGCTGCTCGCGGCGGCTGAAAAGGATCTTCCCATATTTGTCCCAGGCTGGGAGGATTCCACCCTTGGAAATATCTATGCCTCTCACTGTATCAGGGGTCACATCCAAAACGTCAACACCGTGCGCGGCGGCATTGAGTACATGATGTCTCTGGCCCAGTGGTACCGGGATACGTGCAAAGATTATCCCGTGGGATTCTTTCAGATCGGCGGGGGGATCGCCGGTGATTTCCCCATTTGCGTGGTTCCCATGTTGCGGCAGGACATGGGGTTGAAAGAGGTGAATCTCTGGAGATATTTCTGTCAGATCAGCGATTCGACAACCAGCTATGGATCATATTCCGGGGCCGTGCCGAACGAAAAGATAACTTGGGAAAAGATCGCCGTGGATACCAAGGGGTACATCATCGAATCGGACGCCACCATCGTGGCGCCCCTTATCTTTGCCTATGTCCTGGATTCGGATATGTAGTGTTTCTATATGTAAGCGAAGATACGATCTATGACAAACCGGAAGTTGCGCTTAACGTCCTCATTCCCGGTAATGATGTTCATGTGACCCGGGAAGAGCCAGTCCGTATCGAGCTCAGAAAGTCTCCGGATACTTTTTTTCAGAAGTTCGCCATTGCCTCCGGGGAAATCCGTTCTCCCGATGTTCTGATTGAATATCACGTCTCCCGGGAAGAGGGCTTTTCTGGAGGGCCAGTACAGGGCGATCGATCCCGGTGAATGGCCGGGTACGTGCAGTATTTCGAAATCTTCGTCTCCGAGTTTGAGGGGTCCTTCCTCCAGCACCATGTCTATGCTGACTTTCGGGGCGTCCAATCCGAACAGACCGTACATGTGCCCGCCGGCACCCTTCAGGAAATCGATCCCGTCTTTGTGCAGGCCTATCTTGATATTTGTATCGGCATCGAAGGTTTCGGACGCCTCGAAGTGATCCGGATGTGAATGGGTGTTTAGTACATATTTCATATTCTTCGGATCTATGCCGTCCGCTTTCATTTTCTCCAGAAGATCGGGAAGAAATACCTTGAGACCGGGATCTATCAGTGCCTGGACACTCCCACCTATGAAAAAGCTGTTACAGTTATTTTCAAACATATTCGTCCACTCATACACATAGATGTCATTATCCAGTTTCATTACTCCTCCTATTTCTTCTTGGGAAGGTACGCGAGGGGATCTTTTACCCTGTTTTTGTACCGTATTTCAAAGTGCAGATTTGGTTTACCCGACTTTTCCTCTATCCCTAAAAATCCGATCAGTTCCCCCTTCTTGACGGTGTGACCCGTTTGGCGTATCCGTTCCCTTAAGTGAGAATAAACGGTCGAATAGAGATCGTTATGCTTTATAATAATAGTTTCTCCGTAGTATTTGATGGGCGCGGAATGTATGATCGTCCCATCCGCGGAGGCAACGACGGGTATTCCCTCCTTGCCCTGTATCTTGATCCCGTTATGCCGTATTCCCTTATATGTGCCGAATTTCGAGGATACCGTACCGTCCATAGGCCATATGAAATCGGGCCTGGAAGATTTTTTTGCGGGTTCTTTCGGAGTGCTCGGAACACTCTTGGGCGGTACCACTTCGGTGATGGACTGTTTATCCTTTTGAATATATTTCGAAGGTTCTTTCTGATCAGCCTCGACAGGTTCTCTTTGTACCGGTGCTGCTGCAGATTCCTTTTGTATCGGTGTGCGTTTCTTCGGTGTCGGGGGTGTTACAGGAACCGATGGAATTTGAGGTTTCGATGGTGGTTCGGGAGCGGGCTTGATGGAAATGGGTTTTGTTGCATCGGGGATAAAGAGCACACTCCCTGTCTCGAGATTGTTGCCCGACAGGTGGTTGATCCTGGCAAGTTTGACGGGATCGCAATTATAGGCCTGGGATATTCTCCACAGCGTTTCACCCTTCTTCACCCTGTGGTACACGCCCCCCGATTTGGGTGTGGTGGCACAGGCAGAAACGAATACCAGGAGAAGGAAAAGGATAAAAAGGGTTTTCTTATTACACGCCATACGAATTCACTTACAGAAGATACTTGATTAATACAAAACCTCCGATAAGGAGCACAACAAAGACAAAGGCCAGAATGTTGAAATAACGATCGATAAACCGTTTGATACTAGGCCCGAATGCATATATGAGCCATCCTACGAGAAAAAATCTCGCGAACCTGCTTACCGCCGAGGCGAAAAGAAAGATCAAAAAGTTTATCTTGAATGCGCCTGCCGATATGGTGAAGACTTTGTAGGGAATAGGCGTAAAACCGGCCACTCCGACGGCCCACGCATTGTACCTGTTATATAAATCGCCCACCGTCCGGTATTGTTCCGTAAAACCATAGAAGTCGACGATGCGAAATCCCACCAGATCCATGAACTGGTACCCGATCACATAGCCGGCCATACCGCCCAGTAGCGATCCCACGGAGCATATCAATGCGTATCTGAAGGATTTGGCCGGAATGGATATTGCCAGCGCGATCAGCAGGACATCGGGAGGCACGGGGAAGAAGCTCGATTCCGCAAAGGCGAGCAGAAACAACGCCCATGATCCATAGGGTGTTTCGGCCCAGTGAAGAACCCAGTCATATAATCTTCTCAGCATGCCCTATGTTAATCCTTCCAGCCGTGTTCTCCTATCAGATCGACAAAACGACATCCGCAGAGATTTTCTATTCGTATGTCATCCGGGTCTTCCGACAGACGGGTTACGCGTAACAATACCTGTGAACTTCGGTCACCGACCGGGATGACCAGTTTTCCCCCAACGGTCAATTGTTTTTTGAGGGTCTCCGGGATCGCCGGGGCGCCGGCCGTGGTTATAATCGCGTCGAACGGGGATTCTTCACTCCAGCCATACGTTCCGTCTCCGACCCTGATCAATATGTTGTAGTAGTGGAGCGAATCGAGGGTCCTCTGGGCCCGGAAGGCGAGGGAAGCGATCCGTTCGATGGAAAATACCGTCTCTGCCAGTTCTGACAGAATAGCCGTTTGATACCCGCAGCCCGTGCCTATCTCCAGGACCCTCTCGGTTCCTCTCAACTGAAGGGCTTCGGTCATGAGTGCAACGATATACGGTTGAGAGATCGTCTGCCGCGAGCCGATGGGAAGGGGATTGTCGGAATATGCCTGTTCCCGGAGTCCCTCGTCCACAAAAAGATGTCTCGGGACCGTTCCCATAGTATTCAAAACCCTTTCATCGGTAATACCGCGTGCGATGAGATGGTTATTGACCATCTGGGCTCTTTTCTTGCTAAATCTGCCCATGAGCGCTGTTCAAATGTTTCCTTTTTGGCGGAATCCTGTATATCTCTTCAACCCATGTGTGCCTGCGAAACCCCATGGCCTCCCGCGTGATTATGAGGTAGTGATATCTCAAAGCGGCATACTCCCGCGCTTTGTTGTATCGGGATATCTCTCTGTCGATTCTGTCGGATAGCTTTTCAATATCATCAGGTTCTTCCATTCCGTTGAATCTATTAAGTTTATCAAGATTCCTGTCAATGTTCTTCTCGATGACGTTAAGCTTTCGAAGGGCATCGGAAAGCGCTTCACCCGTCCGATACAGAACATCGGCTCTTTCCCGGAATATCTCCTCTAATGTCTTTTCGAATCCATTGGTATGCATATCATGTTTCTTAAGGGTCTGAAATGGTTCGGACACGAAAGATACGAGTAGCTATCATGTACCAGTCCGGTTTTCAACAAAAAACGCTCTGAGGGGTATGGCTGACTGTGCGTCGAAGCCGCATTGCGGGAAGTACCGGCAGGGGATACTGTCATATCATTTGTACTTTGCTTTTGCTCTTTACTGTAGTTTCAAGCGGGTCCTGGCAATGATTTCCTGTTTTGCTGAATCATGCAGGTCGTCGAAGTAAGCGCAGTAACCGGCAACCCGCACCACCAGCCCGGGATATTTCCCCGGATTGGCTCGCGCGTCCTCCAGCTTCTCATGATCGAGTACATTGAGCTGTACCTGCATTCCCCCTGAATCGAAAAAACCTCTTACAAGTGCGTCCATGATCTCTATTCCGCGATCCCCCGCCAGCGTTGCGGGGTCGAAACGAAGATTGAGGGCGTACCCGTTCGGCGCAAGGGTTGCGTCCACATGGGCTACAGAGTTGAGGACCGCTGTGGGCCCTAAACGATCCCTCCCGTTTCCCGGCCCCAGGCTGGATGCGAATGGCTCTCCCACCCGTCTTCCGCTGGGGAGTGCCCCCACACGCTTCCCGAAGGCGACATGGCAAGTCACGGAATAAAATCCCGGTACATAGGGACCTCCCCGCGTGTTTCGATGCATTGCGAGGGCCTCATGAAATATGCGAACCACCAGGTCGGCATAACCGTCCGGCACGGCCTGATCATTCCCGTATTTCGGAGCATTGAGGAGTTCCGCCTGCATTTTTGGATCAAGAGAAAAATTGGTGCGCAGTGCCTTCAAAACCTCGGCCATGGTGTATTTCCTGCGTTTGAATACCACATTATCCAGTGCGGCGAGGGAATCCGCGATGTCGGCCACTCCGACCCCCTGTATTCCGCTTGAATTGTACATGGCACCCCCCGCAGTGACATCATTTCCCGATTCGATACAGCCGTCTACCAGCATGGAGGAGAGAGGAGTGGGGTGGTAATCGCGATTCCCTTTCTCTATTATGTGCAGGTGGCCAATCATCCGTGTCGCCATGTTGTTCACCTGCGCCTTGAAAGCCTCTATCACCTGATCAATACCGGTAAACGATTCGGGATCTGGAGTGGCTACCCCTTTCAGCCGGTGGCCGTTGAACCGTTTCCCGCTATTGAGGGCCAGTTCGAGACAGAGGGGAAGATTGAAGAGTCCTGCGTCGGTTGAGAAGAAGCTTTTGCCCGGCAGTGTCAGTTCCACACAGCCGACCGTCGCGTAATCTCGCGACTCCTGAAGAGGGTAGCCGTGACGGGTGAGAGCGGCTATCGACGCCTCATCGCTGAAGAGGGCCGGAACTCCGCCACCCTTCCTCGCCACATCCACCACCCGATCAAGATAGGCTTTCGGTGAACCGGAATGAACCCGTGCCTGATAATTGGGATCACGGAGTCCGGATTCTTCCATCACGTCAAGGAAGATATAGGTAAGATCATTGACGGCATCGTTCCCGTTTTGATCCATTCCACCCACTATCGCCGCCTGGACTACCAGAAAACCTCCATGGTATTGACTTGTCCTTTCCGCGAGGAGAAAGACATGCTCTGCGGCCTTGGCGGAAAAGCAGAGCAGAAGTTCCCGGGCGCGCTCCGGCGTTATTCTTCCTTCCTCCATGTCCCGCCGGTAATACGGATACAGATATTGATCCATTCTCCCGAAGGAGATTGCGGAGTTGATTCCCTCAAGATTCACCGCCATATGAGTCAGCCATAAGGACTGCAACGCCTCATGAAAGGTTTCGGCCGGTTCCCGGGGAACCTTGCGGCAGATACGCGCTATCTCCGTCAGCTCTCGGATACGTTCAGGATCTTCCTGATTTCCGGTTGCTCTCTCGGCTTCATTCGCCATTCGGTCGGCAAAATCGATCAGACCCTCGCATGCAATTTTGGCCGCCCGGTGCAGGTCTCCATCTTTTCCATCCATGGCATTCACATAACCCTTCACGCCAAGCTTGAGCATCTTCTCGTAGTTTGGGAGGAAATGTCCGATACCACCGGCTTCGTTAATCAGGTAATAGGTCGCGTTAAGCTGATCCGATGCATAACCGATAAGTCTGAAGATGTGCGGGTAAAAGGCGCGAAAGGTCAGATTGCGGGTCAGCCAGTATGGAAGGACCCGGAAGAGTAACCGCAAGCGGTCAGCCCACGAAATCCGAAAAGGGGTCGTTTTTCTTTTGTCGATCCATAGCAAATCTTCACTCATGAAGACCCCTGCCAGCTCCGGCTGAATAATCGCTGAGATACGCCGGCTGCCCATGTTCCCGACGATCAGTTCATCGGGATAGATGTGCGCTGACTTATGCCGGAGGATATGTCGCAGGGCCTTCGCCTTGCGGATTATCATGGAATCGTTCACATCATCATGGTGCCTGAAATAGTCAGTCACGAGGTACGCGCGTTCCGGGCACAGGTAGATTGGAGTGGACAAGAGTGTTTTCTTGATGCGGTCGAATCGCTGGGACATCTTCTTCGCCTTGATCGGTTCCCCGACATGACGACCATGCATGGTAGCGATAGACTCAGCCATTATCGTCTCCTTATCGATATCTTTTACCAAGATTAGTAATGAGTGATTCTATCACATAAAAATATCACACCTTAAAGTAGAAATCTGTTTTTTCTCGTGTAAAAAATTCAGCCATTTACAGGCTGACTTACAGATTTCATCTACAACTGTTCAGAGTAATTCCAGAAGAAAATCGATGATTACTGATTGAAAGTCTCACGGTAAAATCACTTGACAATATGTCATCATGGAGTTACCTAAATAACGCTTTTGATCTTTATTTTTTCTACTTGTGAACGGTTGTAACCAATGGAGGGATTATGGTCTGATCAACTAAAGCTCTGTTTCTCAAAATGAGAGATAGGGCTTTTTTTGTGAACAGCTCAGATTAATATTACGATCACCAAGACGAGGAAAGGGGTGTTATACAGTTTCTGTATAACACCCCCTAATAGATGGGAGTTTTCTTTATATATGAATGTATAACAGTTGCTTATGATTAGATAACTAATATGTCTTCGAGGGATCTTATACAGCTCTACTAACTGTGTTTCGTTTTTATACAGAAAACTGTCTATTTAAGGTTAGCGGAAAGGAGATTGAATGGAATCGAAACTCCAAATATTCATTTCATCAACTTATACAGATTTGATTCCCGAGAGACAAGCCGCAGTTGAATCGATCCTCAAAGCCGGTCACATACCGGCGGGCATGGAGCTCTTTACAGCGGGGGATCGTAGCCAGTGGGAAGTAATTCAGCGCTGGATCACGGACGCCGACATTTACATGTTGATCCTTGGTGGACGGTACGGGTCCATAGAACCCGATTCTGGCTTGAGTTATACGGAACTTGAATACGATTTTGCCGTCAGCTCCGGAAAGCCCCATTTTGCAGTCGTAATCTCGGACGGTGCTTTGGAAACCAAAGTGAAATCTTCGGGCAGCAGTGTCCTTGAGAAAGATCACCCCGACAAGCTCAAGACTTTTCGAAAGAAGGTCCTCTCTAAGATGTCTTCTTTTTTTGAAGACTCAAAGGACGTCAAACTGGCCGTGCTGGAAACAGTGCCTCAACTTGCAGCAGAATACGAGATCAAGGGATGGGTACGTGCAATAGAGATACCGGACACAAAGGCGCTCGCCGATGAGCTATCACGTCTTCATGCAGAAAATAGAAACTTACGGGAGAAACTGAGCACGCAGGCGAAAGAACTCGACAAGAAGGGCAATACCCGCCCCGGAATGGAGGAAGAGTTCTCGGAGCTTTATGAACTCCTTGCTGATACCAAGATCGACATGACGACGGCAAAGAAAGCTTTCAAGTACGCCAAAAACATTCCAGATTTGGTATCGCTGCTTGATTTGACCTTCTCATGCAGAGATGCGCTCATGAGTGGGGTGACGAACCAGATGGGAATAAACGATTATCAGAGCTTCATATTCTTCACGCTTTGTCCGAGGCTCCAGACCTACGACCTCGTGCAAAACGAGAAGGTGGCTGGCGTTCGGTACAGACGCTACGCCATTACGAAGAAAGGCACTCAGTTCTTGGCATATATCGACAAGGTCCTGCACAAGAAGAACTCACAGCAAAAGGCATCGACATCAACGGAGAAGGTAACGGCCCAGGGAGTACCAGATACGAAACAGGCGGACACAAAGAAGTCCACTCCCAACAAAGCCATCGATAGCAACAAGAAAGCAACTGGCGGGAATTAGAAGGTATGTCAGGAATACGGGAGCTGAAAATTTCTCTAGTTTGGAAGAGGTATCGGCTAAAATCAAAAAGGGAATCGCTAACGAATTAATTCAGTCGACGCAAAAAGCCGTGCGGCTTATTAGCAGCGTTACTAATTCCAAAAAGAAATATCCAGTATCTCGGCCCCAATTTATTCTAACACTTTCAGGAAAACCTTCTGAGGATGAAAAAAGAGAGAAAATATAGGGATACTATCGTGGGTGGCCAAAGGCTTGCTGGTCTTCGGCCACCCAATATATAAACAGAGAGGTAAAAACTCTCTGGGACTTTAAAAAGGGGGGGGCCGGTGAGCGGAAAGGAGGGAAATAAAACCACCCACCGGCAAAAATCTAATCTTCAGTAAATTCAGACAGGAAAAACTTCTCACTCAACGTGGTATTTTTTGATACTTCGACGGTTACGTTCTCATTCGCATTCTTGTCAGAATCAGCTGAAGCAACCATTTTCTTAAGCTGTTTCTTATCAGATTCCGGAGGTACCGAATGATTGTCCTCTGAAACCTGTCGTACTTTATTTTTCTTCAACTTATAATACATTGTGTCTCTACTACCCATTCACCACAATTTCTTTAATTTACTTTTTTACATTTGCAAGAAGAGTGCCAAAAGAATGCCGGGCAATAAAAAATTGAATTTTAAAATTAGTAAATGAATCCAATGGGTTATAAATTAAACCCAAGGTGAGTCGAGATTTGAGTTAAATTGATTATCAAAAAAATGGGGTTATTGAGGCCGGCAACCTGCTTGATGTGTGCTATATTCGAACGATATTTTGCCAATGGGGGGATGTAAAAGCCAGCAAAATAGGGGGAGCGTTCACGAGTAGAACGCATTGTTCGTAAATCGCACACTTTTGGGCTGCATTACATGAGGGGTGGATTATTGTATCTGTGTCGAGACCATGTGCGAGGAATGGCATGAAATGTTGCTAGGCATTGCCTTCTACGAAGCGCACTATATAAAGGGCGCTGCTGTAGGTCAATGGAATATTCATTTCCAGATGCAGAAAGCGGTTTGGATGGCAGAGGCAGGGATTCGGTGAATCATTGTTCCTTTTTTGAAAAAAGTTTATGGTTTTGGCGAATCTTCCGCAATAAAGGCAAGCTTGACAAATCTCTCCGCCATACTCATTATATGTGAGGCATCGCGGCTGGATGCGGTTGTTCTGGGCTCGCGATATTGGTAATATGCGGCATACATGTAATGCGGCTTGCAAAGGGGAGTGGATTCCTGTAATAAGAAGATCATGATAAAAATGGCGGTCTTGTGGGTCCCCCCCATTGGTAAGTTTCAACGCATAAAAGCGTACAAGTAAGGGTACCACCGTATCGGGTGAACACAAAGGAAACTTTACACTATTGCCATCACTGAGAGTGAGTCCTCAGGCAGTGTCACCGATACAATGCCTATCGTCTGGCAGGAAATTGCCTCCATGATTCCCTGTCAGGTGTTCGATCTTGTTTTCCTTTACAGATACGTATCGTGCCGGTAAACGATCACTGTGATCGAGTGACACGTCCTGAAGACGATGACTCGAAGGGGGAGAGGAGGGTGCGACCATGGAACTGAAGATTAATGATGCGGTTATCGCCCTTGTTCTGGGAGATATAACCAGGGAAGAGACGGATGCCATCGTCAACGCCGCAAATTCGGGATTGCGAGGCGGCGGTGGTGTGGACGGGGCCATACACAGAGCGGGAGGCCCTTCCATCATGGAGGAGTGCAGGAAGATTGGCTCCTGTCCCACGGGACATGCGGTAATTACCGGCGGAGGCAATCTCAAGGCGGCGTATGTTATACATGCCGTCGGTCCGATCTACCGGGGCGGTGGAAAGGGTGAAGCTGATCTCCTCAAAAGCGCCTATCTTGAGAGTCTCAAAAGGGTTACGCAAAAAGGATTGAAGAGCGTTTCATTTCCCGCGATAAGTGCGGGGGTCTACGGTTATCCACTTGAAGAGGCGGCATCCATCGCTCTCAAGACGGTTATCGATTATGTGCGTGATCACAGAGAAATAGAGCTGGTTCGATTTGTCTTGTTCAGCCAGGATATATACGATGTATTTTCGGATGAACTGAAAAAAATGATTTGATGTACCTATGGTGATGTTACTATGAATTTTTCTTTTGAGCAGGGCCCTATACGACCTCCGAGTGAGGCGAACAGCCTTTTGATACGGGTTACAAGAAATTGCCCCTGGAACAAGTGTATCTTCTGTCATACCTATCGGGGAACCAAGTTCGAACTGAGGTCTGTGGAAGAGGTCAAGGGCGATATACGGGAAGCCAGGAACATAGCGGATCAGATACGGGAGATATCGTGGAAACTGGGACAGGGAGGCGCGGTAACCCGACCGGTCATTGATCGCGTTTTCGGGACTGATGGATTGTATGATTACAGCTTCAGACAGATGGCGGCGTGGCTCTATTTTGGCGGTGAATCCGTTTTTCTCCAGGATGCCAATTCCATAATAATGAAGACTGATGATCTGGTTGAAATTCTATCTTTCATCAGAGAGATGTTTCCTTCTGTCAACAGAATTACTTCGTACTGCCGGTCGCAGACCGCCCGTCGAAAATCTGTTGAGGAGTTGCGCATGCTTCGAGACGCCGGTCTGTCGAGAATCCATATCGGTTTGGAAAGCGGATCTGATTCTGTCCTGAAGTTTATGAGAAAGGGCGTAACCGCTGAACAGCACATAGAAGGAGGGAAAAGGGTCGTTGAATCGGGTATCTCCCTTTCAGAGTATATCATGCCGGGTCTCGGGGGTGATAAGTGGTCACGTGAGCATGCATTGGAAACTGCACGGGTCATCAACCAGATAAATCCGGATTATATACGGTTGCGGTCGCTGCAGGTACGAAGGGATACCGAACTTTACCAGGTGATGAAGGAAGGCGAATTCAACCCGCTCGGCGATGAAGATGTGGTACGGGAAATACGCCTGTTTATTGAAAACCTTGAAGGGATTGAAAGCAGGATAGTCAGCGATCATATACTGAATCTTCTGGAAGAGTTGGAAGGAAAGCTCCCCGAGGATAAAGAAAAGCTGATCGCCGTCATCGACAGATTCTTTGCCATGCCGGATGACGACAGACTCATATATCGTCTTGGCAGAAGAAAAGGCATATACCGAAGACTCGATGATCTCAAGGACATGCGTACCTATAATGCGCTCAAGGCTGTTATTGAGGAATACAAACGAGAGGGCTCAGGTGATTTAGACAGGGATTTGTACAGTGTCATGCAAAATTACATCTGATCCATTGCAGCGTTGTCTATTTTCTTGACATGTTTAGATGATGCATATAGTCTCACTAACTTTTGACATCTTTGTTTGGAAGGGTGGTAATGACGACAGGTAAAACGATACAGAAAGTTCTGGTTGCCAACAGGGGTGAAATTGCTCTGAGGTTGATTCGGACGATCAAGGAGTTGGGGCTCGGCTCCGTGGCCATTTACGAGAAACCGGATAAGGAAGCGCTCTTTATCAGATTTTCGGATGAGGCAATCATGATAGGCGATGGACCGAGAAAGGATTATCTTGATATTGACCGGATGATCTGGGCGGCCCGCAAGAGTGGTGCCGACGCAATACACCCCGGGTATGGGTTTCTGGCGGAGAACCCTGATTTTGCACGCGCCTGTGAAAAGGCGGATATAGCTTTTATCGGTCCTCCCCCCGAAGTTATCCGCAACCTGGGCGATAAGATAATTGCCCGGCAAATTATGGAGAAGGCGGGTATACCCGTAACACCCGGCACCGGAAATCTTGCCGCGGGTGAGGAAGGGAAACAAGAGGCCATTGCCTTTGGTGAACAATACGGCTACCCCCTTATGCTGAAGGCATCCTCCGGCGGAGGAGGGAGAGGGATACGAAAGGTTGCGAATAAAGAGGAACTTCTGATCCAGATACCCCTTTCACGGGCTGAAGCCTTACATGCCTTCAACGATGGTAATATCTATATAGAAAAATGTATCGAAAGTCCCCGTCATGTCGAGATCCAGATACTGGCAGACAAGTACGGAAAAGTCATCCACCTCGGTTCGCGGGATTGTTCCATCCAGCGGAGACACCAGAAACTGATAGAGATCGCGCCTGCCGATCTTCCGGTTGATGTCCTTGAATCGATGTGCGAAACAGCCATATTGGCGGCACGCGAGTCCGGTTACGTCAATGCGGGAACCGTTGAGTTCCTGGTTGATCCCGAGACGAATAAGTTCTGGTTCATGGAGATTAACACACGGCTTCAGGTCGAACATACGGTCACCGAAACGTTGAGCGGTATCGATATCGTGAGGGAGCAGATAATGATAGCCCAGGGGGAACATCTGGATATTCCCGAAGTGCGGTTTCATCTTCTGGGCAAGGCCATTCAGGTACGAATTAATGCGGAAGACCCGAGAAACAATTTCATGCCGGAAGGCGGAAAAAGGGTGGAGGTATACCAGTCTCCGGGAGGCCCCGGCATACGGCTTGATGGTATCGTGTATCAGGGATACAAGATACCGACCGAGTATGATTCTCTGCTGGTAAAGATGACCGTTCGAGGTCATAACTGGGAGCAGTCTGTACAGCGTCTCAAGAGGGCGCTGAATGACTTCCTGATTGTCGGGCCGAAGACGACGATACCGTTCTATCTGGCGATCTGTAACGAACCAGATTTTCAGAAGGGCCGGTTCAATACATCGTATCTGGAAACGCATGCCCAGGTATTTGACTATCCCGAGAACAAACGTGAGATTGCCAAACTCTCGCAGTTGATCGCGGAAATTCATGCGAAAAAAATCAATCCCTATGCATATTGAAGCTTCGGATTTTGAACGTGAAGAGCAACATAAAACGGTCAGCGACGAGAAGTGGGCTGAAAGACAGGACAGTGACTGAGGGAAAGGAATAAAAGTAGTGCGCCAGAGCATAGATGAAAGAATTACTCCTCGTGATTTGCGCGAGGGCGGGGTACGACATGTTCTCGATAAGATCAGAAAGGGAGACGGATACTATATAACCAATACGGAGAGGGATCTCTCACAATCCGACTTCAAGAACCGCATAATGCCGCATACTCAGATTCTGGTCTCGAAGGAGAGAAATGCAGCGGGATACCTTTCGCTTGAGATAACGGGAGGGGCTTCGATTCATGTCGATATGCTGCGCAAGCAGATCGATCCTCTGGAAAAACTGCAGATCCTCAGCACATTGATGCCTGATACCATGTTTCAAACGCTCTGCCGAGGCATCAATTTGTTTGGTTACCGGCCCTATCCTGAAAATGTGATTCGTTTGACGGTCCGGACCTTCGCTCCCTACGTGCACCTGTGGAGGGTCTTTGATTTTCTGAATTACATACCGAACATGACCGCGGTGTTCGAGGAGGTAAAACTTGCCGGATGCATACTGGAGCCTTCGATATGCTTCTCGACAGGACCGGAACACACCGACGAGTTCTATGTCAAAAAAGTCGGTGAGATACTTGATGTGACCGGTGAGGACATCATCCTCTGTATAAAGAATCATGGTGGTTTGGGAACCTCCAAGAGAATCGGAGACCTGACAAAATCCATTCTGGATCGGTATCCCGATGTCGTTATCCACTACCATGGCCACAACACGGATGGGAACGATGTGGGAAGGATTGTTGAAGCCGTGAGAAACGGAGCCAAGATCGTGGATGCGGCGGATCACGCCTTTACCGGCTTTTACGGACCGCCTCCCTTATTGACGGTTATGGATACGCTCGAAGAATACGGTCATCGCGCGCTGGCTATGGACCGGCAGGCCGTTATCGACACATCGAATAAACTGCGTCCGGAGAGAGAATACTATAAAGATCTTGAATCTCAGTTTCTTGGATTTGATCCCACGGTTCAAACACATAAACTGCCCGGCGGAGCAACGGGATCGAGTTTTGAACAGGCGGTCAAGGGTAATTTCCTCCCTTTGATGCCGGAAATCCTTCAGAGGGAATTGCCCCGTGTTCAGGTAGAACTTGGCAACTGGTGGAGCGTAACGCCTGGTTCGCAGATCCTGTGGACTACGGCTGTCAATAATGTCCTCAAGGGGAAGAGATATAAAAACGCAAATGATGATTTGAAAAACCTGATGCTGGGAAGATACGGAGAATTTCCTTTTTACAAGCCGTCCGATGAAATATATGAGATGGTATTCGGACCGAATTGGAAAGAAATCGTGGAAAGGGAGTCGGGGTATCAGAAGATAGATGATATCGATCTGGATGTAGAAAAAAGGGTGCTTGAACATCGTATCGGCCGGAAGGCAACGGTAGATGAATTTGTGCTGTATCTGCAACATCCCAATGATGCGGTCAACTTCTTTAAGTTTGAGGAAAAGTATGGCAAGACATGGGTATTGCCTCCCTGTGTATGGTTTAAAAAGGGCGGATTCAATCTCGGAGAGCGATTTGAATTTGCCGATGCCTATGGGAAACATCATATTGTAGAGATCGGTCCGAAACGAATAACAAAAACAGGAGATGCCGTTACCTATCTGTCCATCAACTACCATCCGGAGCCCATATTGACGGAAATCGAACGGGAGGGTGAGAAAAAGGAAAGAAAAGTCCTCCTGTCCGCCAAGGAAATAGAGGAACTTGCACAGTCGGGAGATGTCAGATCCCCCTTAAAGGGAACTGTAAGCGAAGTTCCCGTTGCGGAATCGGAAGAGGTTTCTGCAGGGCAGATACTCATTGTTCTTGAAGCAATGAAGATGCTCAATAACATCGTATCTGAAATAAACGGAGTGATTTCAGAGGTGTTGGTTTCGCCCGGAGACGAGGTAAACGTGGGCGATCCGCTTATCGTAGTCGAAAAAAAGGCATAGTAACCATCCGGCAATCTTGACTTGACATTTAAGACATCTATGGTAAACCTGCTTAAATCAGAGAATGATGTGCCGATGGTTCTGTAGGTAATCTCCAAGCGCTTCAGAACGTAATGAAAACCGATCTGCGAAATAGCGACAGCATATGACAGACGAAGGGATTTTCTTAGGTTCTGCGGTAGATGGTGAGTGAAAGGATCCGGAATGGGAAATAAATATTATACCATTCTTGCCATTCCCCAGGGAAAGGGATCAATAAAAAAATTCAGGATTTCGACCACATTTCTATCACTCGTCTCCATCCTATTGATAGGCTCTCTGGTATCGCTTTGTTACCTTTCTTATACGTACGTAGAGACCAAAGCCAAACTGTTAAAGCTCACCAGACTGGAGAGGAAAACGCTCCAGCAGGAGGACCAGCTCAACTTCTTGGCGAGCAGGGTAAGTGATTTTGAAAACAGAATGGTGGATCTGGTTCAATTTGATAAAAAGATACGGATCATGACCAACCTTGACAATGCGCGCAGCGGCAGTCAACTGCTGGGTGTAGGGGGGCCGGTACCCGAGGAGGGCAGGGCGGTTTCCCGTGCAGCGGAGATAGAGTCCGATCTTATCGATAGAATACATGAGAATATGGATCAGTTGCTTGAAGAGTCCACCCTTCAAAAAGACAGTTTTGTTGAACTCCTTGATTTCCTTGAGAAACAAAAATCCATACTTGCCTCTACGCCGTCCATATGGCCTGTAATAGGCTGGGTGACTTCTGAATTTGGATACAGGATTTCCCCTTTTACGGGGAGGAGAGAATCTCATAAGGGTATCGACATCGCGACAGAGATTGGCAGGGAGGTTGTGACTCCCGCGGATGGTGTCGTGGTTCGTGTCGCTCACGAAACATCTTTGGGGAATCTGGTTAAGATAAACCACGGAAACGGCATGACGACAATTTACGGACATCTGCTCAACAAAGATGACGTCAAGAAGGGACAAGAGATAAAGAGAGGAGATGTCATAGGATATGTGGGTAATTCCGGCAGGAGTACCGGTCCTCACCTCCACTACAGCGTTAGTGTGAACGGTGTATATGTCAATCCCCGAAGATATCTCTTTTAATACGAATCGTCCTTGGTTGCTGTTTTATCTGCTTCTGTAAGACTCTCCCGGTAATATCGATTGCCGGGTTTTTTGTGGTGTATATATGATAAATTACATACTGAAAAAGATCATCGGAACGAAAAATGACAGGGAAATAAAACGTCTGAACGTGATCACGAAAGAGGTTAACGAACTCGAATCGCTGATGGAAGGTCTGAGTGATACCGAACTCAAGGCGAAGACGCCATATTTTAAGGAAAAACTAACGGGCGGTGCCGGTCTTGATGACATCCTCGTGGAGGCATTCGCCGTCGTCAGGGAGGTGTCGAAAAGGACCCTGGGAATGAGGCCCTTTGATGTTCAGCTGATTGGCGGTATTGTTCTGCATGAAGGTAAGATCGCGGAGATGAAGACAGGCGAAGGAAAGACCCTGGCGTCAACCATGCCGGTATATCTGAACGCACTCACCGGCAGGGGTGTTCATGTGATCACCGTGAATGACTACCTGGCAAAGCGAGACGCGAACTGGATGGGGCCCATTTATGAATTTCTCGGTCTCTCCGTCGGCGTAATCGTCCACGGTATGAACGATGTCGAGAGAAGGGCCGCCTATGGAAGCGATATCACCTATGGCACCAACAACGAATTCGGATTCGACTACCTACGCGACAATATGAGCTTCCAGCTTGAGAATTATGTTCAGAGGGAATTCAATTACGCTATCGTCGACGAGGTTGACAGTATCCTTATCGACGAAGCGAGAACGCCCCTTATCATTTCCGGGCCGTCCGAAGAATCCACCGACAAGTATTACAAGATCAATCAGATCATCCCTCGGCTGAGAAGGGAAGATGATTATACGATAGATGAAAAGAATCGAACGGTTGTTTTGACTGAAGATGGAGTCGCCAAGTCCGAAAAACTGCTCAATGTCAAAAACCTGTACGAACCTCAGAATATGGAGATCCTCCACCATGTAAACCAGGCACTCAAGGCCCATACCCTTTTCAAGAAAGATATCGATTACCTTGTAAAGGACGGGCAGGTCATTATCGTAGATGAATTCACCGGAAGGGTGATGCCCGGAAGGAGGTACAGCGACGGTCTCCATCAGGCACTTGAGGCAAAGGAACGAGTCAAGATAGAGCGGGAAAATCAGACGCTGGCCTCCGTTACATTCCAGAACTATTTCAGGATGTACGAGAAGCTGGCCGGGATGACCGGAACGGCGGATACGGAGGCAACGGAGTTCAAAAAGATCTACAACCTCGATGTTGTTGTTATCCCCACCAATATGCCGATGATACGGATCGATCATACGGATGTTATCTACAAAACGGAAGAGGAAAAGTTTGATGCAGCCATCGAGGAGATCAAGGATCTGCATGACCAGGACAGACCGGTTCTGGTGGGGACGATCTCTATCGAAAAGTCGGAGCTTCTCAGCCGGCAGCTCTCGAAAAGGGGAATCAAACACAATATCCTGAACGCCAAGAATCATGAGAAGGAGGCGGAGATCATCGCTCAGGCCGGACAGGCGGGAGCCGTTACCATATCCACCAATATGGCCGGAAGAGGTACCGACATCAAGCTGGGTGAAGGGGTGGCCGATGTGGGTGGCCTTCACATACTGGGTACCGAGCGCCATGAGAGTCGGAGGATCGACAACCAGCTCAGGGGAAGATCGGGGCGTCAGGGAGACAAGGGATCGTCACGATTTTACCTGTCTCTTGAAGACGATCTCCTCAGGATATTCGGAGCCGAGCGCATATCGGCCATTATGGACAGAATCGGTGTGGAGAAGGGGGAACCGATCGAACACAATCTCATCAGCAAGGCCATTGAAGGTGCCCAGAGGCGTGTTGAGGGACAGAATTTTGATATACGGAAACATCTCCTTGAGTACGATGATGTGATGAACCGGCAGCGGCAGGTAATCTATGAGCAGCGCAGGAATGTTCTTGGAGGGAGCGACCTGTGGCCGACGGTTGATGATATGCTGCACGAGCTCGTTGAAGATCTGGTTTGCGATTATCTTGATGAAAAGATCAGGCCTGACGAATGGGATCTTCAGGCGCTGAGTGAGGCCATATACAAGCAGTTTTATCTGAAGAAGACCTTCGATGATTGGGATCGGACGGGCATGAAACGGGAAGAGATCATGGCCGCGATTGTCTCTGACGTTACCACCCTTCTGCGTGACAAGGAAGAGAAATTCGGCAAGGATCTCATGGCGTACATCATGAGAGTCATTATGCTCCAGGCCATTGATTCACACTGGAAGGATCACCTCCTCGGCATGGACCACCTCAAGGAGGGGATCGGTCTACGCGGGTACGGACAGAAGGATCCCGTTCGCGAATATCAGAAAGAGGGATACGATATGTTCATGGAGATGGTCTATCGTATCAAGGAGGACACGCTGCAAAAACTCTGCATCGTTCAGATACAGAGTGATGAAGATGTGACGGAGATTCAGGAACAGCAGAAAAAAGATTACATAATGAGCAGAGGGGACAGCGACGCGAAACAGACTACCGTTAAGAGAAAGGGGGCGAAGGTCGGGAGGAATGACCCCTGCCCCTGCGGTAGCGGCAAGAAATACAAACATTGCTGCGGTAGATGACAATGATGGAGACGACTATGAAAGACAGTATACGGGTACCGGGATTTTCGGGCAGTGCGGTGGCCTCAGGGATAAAGAATGGAGAGAGTAAGGATCTTGCCCTGATCTTTTCAGAAGTTCCCGCCAGGGCGACGGGAGTGTTCACCACCAACCGTTTTAAGGCGGCCCCCGTTATTCTCGATATGGAAAGGATTAAACAGGGGATGGCCCAGGCCGTGGTGGTGAACAGCGGAAATGCCAATGCAGCGACCGGTACGGAAGGTGATGCGGATGCCGCAACCATGTCGAAGGTTGTATCGGAAGCACTCGGCATCGAGGATCGATTCACCCTGGTTGCCTCTACCGGCATCATCGGTGAAAAACTTCCCATCGAAAAGATTGTCAGTTCAATCCGACCTCTCGTCGATGGTTTGAGTGCGGACGGCCTCGCCTCGTTTGCGGAAGGCATTATTACTACCGACCGGTTCCTGAAGATCGAGCACCAAAAATGTTCTATCGCTGGCAAAGAGGTAACCATCTGTGGCATTGCAAAAGGGGCAGGTATGATAGAACCGAACATGGCTACCATGCTCTCCTTTGTACTGACGGATGCCGATATCGAATATGCCTGCCTGACGAGAATCTTCAGAGAGGCTGCCGATAGAAGCCTGAATGCCATGACCGTTGATGGGTGCATGAGTACGAATGACACGGCCATCATGTTGGCGAACGGCGTTGCCGGAAATGACAGTATGGGCGAGACATCGGAGGACTTACCGGCATTCAGGGAAGCGTTGCTCACGGTAATGGATTCTCTTGCGAGATCAATTGTCAAAGACGGAGAAGGCGCGACAAAACTGATAGAGATTATCGTTGAAGAAGCAAAGACGGTTGAGGATGCGAAGAAGATAGCATATGCCATAGCAAATTCGAATCTTGTAAAAACAGCGTTTTTCGGCGAGGATCCGAACTGGGGGAGAATCATTTCAGCCGCCGGTTCGACGGGGATTCCGTTCTCGACCGATGCTCTGGAACTCTATATCGAAAACATGCCCCTGTTTATGCATGGCATGGGAACCTCGGGAAAACAGGAAGCGGCCGGTATCATGAAAAAGGATACCATACGTGTTCTGGTACGTCTTGGCATGGGTAGCGAGACATTCAGGGTATATACGTCCGATCTTTCACACGAGTATGTGAATATCAACGCTCTGTACCATAGCTGATTTGCCTTGATTATTTGTACGTTATATGATATCCCGCTCCAACTTAATACGCTCACCTTCTGATTGGCAGGGAGTTGCCTGAAACCAGGTCCTCTGGCAAGGTGATGGAGGTGGAGGAAAAAACAAACAGGAGGATTGTATGGCACACGTATCAATGAAGATGTTGCTGGAATCGGGGGTCCACTTCGGACATCAGACGAACAGATGGAACCCCAAAATGAAGCCCTATATATTCGGGGCACGGAATGGAATCTACATCATAGATCTTCAACAGACGGTACAGATGTTCGATGCGGCCTATAATGCCGTGGTCGATGCGGTTGCTTCGGGCAGGGAAGTACTGATGGTGGGGACCAAAAGACAGGCGCAGGAATCGATCAAGACCGAGGCCGAGAGGGTGGGTATGCCCTATGTGAATCAGCGCTGGCTCGGTGGAATGCTGACAAACTTTGTCACGATAAAAAGGAGCATTGACAGACTGAACAAACTTGATTCCATGTTTGAAGACGAAAGCATCAACGCATTCCCTAAGAAGGAGATACTTGGCCTTCAAAAGGAGAGAGAAAAGCTTCAGAAAGTTCTCGGCGGCATACGGACCATGAAGGGCCATCCCGGGATCATCTTTATTGTCGATCCCAGAAAAGAGAGCATTGCCGTCAAAGAGGCCGGCAAACTGGGGATTCCCATCGTGGCGATCGTCGACACCAATTGTAATCCCGATGATATAGATTACGTTATCCCGGGTAACGATGATGCCATTCGGGCCATCAAACTATTTTCTTCCCGGATTGCGGATGCCGCACTCGATGGAAAGAAGCTGCTGAATGAACGTCTGCAGGCGGAGAGCGACAAGGGAGAGGCGCAGGAGGATGAAGAACAGGATGTCCCGGAAAGCGTTGAGACCATTGAAGGAGAGGCTCTCGATGGTGGCGCTGAAGATATAGATAGAGAGGAAACTGAGGAGGTAGAATAACATTGGATATTACAGCATCGATGGTAAAAGAATTGAGGGTAAAGACAAATGCGGGCATGATGGACTGTAAAGAGGCGCTGACCGCATCTAGTGGTGATTTCGAAAAGGCCGTTGAATATTTGAGAAAGAAGGGACTGTCTGCCGCGACCAAAAGGTCTTCGAGGGCTGCAAAGGAAGGCATGGTGGAATCGTATATCCATATGGGCGGCAAGATAGGGGTCATGGTAGAGGTGAACTGCGAAACGGATTTTGTTGCCAAGACCGATAATTTCAAGGCAATGGTGAAGGACATTGCCATGCACATTGCTGCCGCAAATCCCACATATCTGAAACCGGAAGATATTCCGGAAGCGGTTATGACGGCCGAACGGGGGATCTATCGCGAACAGGCTCTGGCCTCGGGAAAACCCGAGAAGGTCGTAGACAAGATTATAGAAGGCAAGCTCACCAAGTTTTACGAAGAGGTGTGTCTTCTGAATCAGAAATTCGTCAAGGATATGGATGTGACCATTCAGACGCTGGTGAACAATATGATAGCCAACACCGGAGAAAATATTCTGGTGAGAAGGTTCGCACGATTCCAGCTGGGTGAAGATCTATAAGGGCCAATGGCCGAGGGGTTGGGAGCGAGGCGGTAAACCTCTCTCCCTCAATCCTGTAATCGTCTGTTAATCATATACCGTTTTCGTTCCGGTTTGTCCGGACGAGGATTGAATCGTGGATACACCCATATACAGAAGGATACTCCTTAAATTAAGCGGAGAGGCTTTGCTGGGGAAGAGTTCATTCGGCATTGATACGGATGTGCTCAAGTTTATGGCGGAGGAAATTGCCGATGTACGGACCCTCGGCGTTCAGATCGGTATCGTAATCGGCGGGGGAAACATCTTTCGCGGAGTGGAAGCGAGTACCAAGGGAATCGACAGGGTTTCAGCCGACTACATGGGGATGCTCGCCACCGCCATGAACAGTTTGGCACTCCAGAATGCGCTTGAAAATTGCGGTATTCCAACACGAGTACAATCTGCTATTGAGATGAGGGAGATAGCGGAACCGTTCATAAAGAGAAGGGCGACCCGGCATCTGGAAAAGGGAAGGGTGGTCATCTTCGCCTGCGGCACGGGAAGTCCTTATTTGACCACGGATACGGCCGCCACTCTGAGGGCTATGGAGATCCAGGCTGATGCCATACTGAAGGCTACCAAGGTGGATGGCATCTATGACAAAGATCCTGTGAGAGATAAGGATGCCACGATATTCGGTCAAATAAGTTATACCGAAATATTGACAAAGAATCTGAGAGTCATGGATTCAACGGCAGTCTCTATGTGCAGGGACAACAACCTTCCCCTCATAGTATTCAACCTTGAAAAGAAGGGGAATATACGGGGCGTTGTTTGTGGAAAACCCATAGGCACCGTTGTAGGAGGTGACAAATGACAGATCTGATTTTTGAAGATTTGCAGGAAACCATGGAGAATCACATACGGTCTCTCGAAAAATCGTTCCATAAAGTACGTACCGGCAGGGCATCGGTGGCTCTTCTTGACGGAATCAAGGTTGAATACTACGGGACCATGACACCACTCAATCAGGTTGCCACACTCTCCACACCGGAGAGCCAGCTTATTCTTATCTCTCCATGGGATAAGGGAGCGATCGATGCCATCGGAAAGGCCGTGCAGAAATCCGAACTGGGGCTGGTTCCCAACAATGACGGCAAGGTGATCAGAATCAATATTCCGCCCCTCACGGAAGAAAGAAGAAGAGAACTGGTGAAGCTGGTAAAAAAGATGACGGAGGAGTACAAGGTCAGGATCAGAAACGCGAGAAGAGACGCCAACAATGATTTGAAGAAACTGAAAACCGACGGTGATATATCAGAGGATAACCTCCATGATTATCAGACCAGAGTGCAGAAAATAACCGATGATTACATCACGAAGACAGATCAGATCCTCGCGGCCAAAGAAGAGGAGATTATGGAGATATAGGGTTGCCTGTAAGAGGTAACAGGGGCCTTCGGGCCCTTTTTTTTTGAGCAAAACAGAAATATTCTTCTTAAGATACCTGTTGAAAATGCAGGGGTGCTGTGGTACTTGATTTAGGGGTTGGGAGATGTGTATGCACCGAATTAACAAAGAAAAGCTTCCGAGCCACATAGCCGTTATTATGGACGGTAACGGCAGATGGGCGAAGAAGAATATGCTGAAAAGGGTAATGGGTCACAAGAAAGGTGCAGGCGCGGTCCGGACCGTGGTGGAGACCTGTCGGGAGTTGGGGATCCGATATCTTACCCTCTTCGCATTTTCGATTGAAAACTGGCAGCGGCCGGAAGATGAGGTGCAGGCGTTAACCACTCTACTCGAAGAATACCTCCTGACGGAACTTGCGGGATTGAAAAAAAACGGAATACGGCTGGTATCGATAGGAGATATAGACAGACTGCCCCAAAGGGTCAGAGACACCCTCTCCAGGGCCATTGAAGAAACGTCGGGAAACCACGAAATGGTTTTGGATCTTGCCCTGAGTTATGGCGGCAGGAATGAGATTGTCCGTGCGATAAAACGAATTCTTACAGACAGTAGATCAGGAAATATCGATAAAGAAACGATTACAGAGGCTTTTTTCTCGCAGTATCTCTATACCGCAGACATGCCCGACCCGGATTTGCTGATACGGACGGGTGGAGAGCGCCGGTTGAGCAATTTTCTCTTATGGCAACTGAGTTATACGGAACTATATTTTACCGATGTGCTATGGCCGGACTTCTCCAAGGATGATCTATTGGAGGCCATTGTAGATTATCAGGGCAGAGAACGGCGCTTTGGATTGATAAGCGACCAGTTACCGAAGGATTAATGATATGAATTCCCATGCAAAAAGATGGATTACAGGAGTTATAGCCGTACCCATACTTTTCGTGGTCATTCTGTACGGCCCTCCCTTGCTCTTCTCCGCGGTTATAGCTTTTTTCGTCGTAGGAGGTGCCGTCGAGTATAACTCCATGGTCTTTAAAGAGAAGTACTATTGGGAAAAAACCGAGGGATTGGTCATAGCTTTTCTCATACCCCTGGCGGCATATCTTGGTGGTGTTCAGTTGATGTTTGCCACGGTTACGTTTTCCTTCATCATAGTCTTTCTGCTGTTTCTCATGCGGATGAAAAACGGACCGGCCGATTTTACGTCACTTGCCAAGGTTGTGTTCGGTTTTATGTATGCACCCCTCCTGATATCGTATGTTATTCCTCTCAGGTCTTCCGACCATGGAATTACCTGGGTATTTTTTGTTATCATAGCGGCCTTTGTAGGGGACAGCTCCGCCTTTTATGCCGGAAGATCCATGGGTAAGACAAAACTGATGCCCATGGTCAGCGGGGGAAAGACGGTGGCCGGGGCAATCGGATCCATCGTCGGTACCATGGTAGGGTGTGTTGTGTTTAAGCTTATGTTTTTCCATGATCTACCCGTCATTCATGCGGTAATCCTCGGTTTTCTGGTAAGCATTGTCGGCCAGTTGGGGGATCTGTGCGAATCATCCCTCAAGAGAATCTCCATGGTAAAGGACTCGGGATATATTCTGCCGGGTCATGGAGGCATCCTCGACCGCGTAGATTCTTTGACTTTCATGATCCCCTTTGTCTATTATTACAGCGTCTTAGTGGTCAGATGAAAAATATATCGATTCTCGGATCAACAGGTTCTATAGGGGTAAACACCCTGGACGTTATAAGCCGAAACCTCTCACAGTTCAACGTGGTGGCCCTCGCGGCCGGGAAAAATCTTTCACTTCTCAAGAGACAGATCGAAATGTTCGAACCGGATGTAGTCTCCGTCATTGATGACGAACATGCCCGGCAATTGATCGAATTGATCGGACGTTCCGCTACGGTCACGGTACTGTCGGGAGAGGATGGATACCTGGAAGTTGCATCGTGGTACAAGGCGGATATGGTCGTGTCGGCCATAGCCGGAGCGGCGGGACTTTCTCCGACGATAGCTGCTATCGATGCGGGAAAAGACATCGCTCTTGCCAATAAGGAAACGATGGTGATGGCGGGGGCACTCGTCATGGAGAGGGCCGCTGCATGCGGGGTCAAGATCATTCCCGTGGACAGTGAGCATAACGCCATCTTTCAGTGTCTGGCTGGCCACAACAGGAAAGAGGTGAAGCGGCTCATACTGACGGCCTCGGGGGGACCTTTCTTGCACCTCCCGAAGGAGCGATTTGCCTATATAACACTGGAAGATGCCCTGAGACATCCGAACTGGGAGATGGGCCGGAAGATTACCATAGACTCGGCAACCATGGTGAACAAGGGTCTCGAGATCATAGAAGCCTGCTGGTTGTTCGGTATGAATGCCAATAACATCGATGTCTGTATTCACCCGCAGAGCATCGTCCATTCGATGGTTGAATATGTTGACGGTTCCGTCATAGCCCAGATGGGACTACCCGATATGCGAGGGCCCATATCGTATGCCCTTTCCTATCCGGAAAGGACGGAAGGCGCGGTGGATACCCTGGATCTGTGCAATATCGGAAAGCTGGAGTTTCTCTACCCCGACCGTGCAAAATTTCCGGCTCTTGGGCTTGCCTACGAGGCTGCCAAGCGGGGCGGGTCCGCACCGGCGGTTCTGAATGCATCGAACGAGGTGGCCGTGGAGGCCTTTACGGAGAATACAATAGGATTTGAGGATATTCCTCTCATTATAAAAGAGGTTCTTGATTCGCATCTGACGAGGGAGATCGGGACTATCAACGATGTCTTGGAAGCGGACGGTTGGGGACGGATCAAGGCCGGGGAGATTGTTGAGAAAAGGAAGGTATCTTGATTGGAATAAATATTATATCGGTGATAATCCTGCTGGGGATACTGATTTTTGTGCACGAGCTGGGTCATTTTCTTGTGGCAAAATGGTCCGGTGTGGGCGTACTGAAGTTCTCGCTCGGTTTCGGCCCTCGGTTGATCGGTAAAAAGTTCGGGGAAACGGAGTATGTCCTGTCCGCGTTACCTCTCGGTGGGTATGTGAAGATGCTGGGTGAGTCCGGAGATGATGAAGAGATTCTGTCGCCGGATGATGAAAAGCGGTCGTTCCACAAACAGACCGCCCTCAAGAAGATATTGATTGTGGCAGCTGGTCCCCTCTTTAATTTTCTCTTTGCAATTGTTGCTTTTGCCGTGGTTTATGCTGTCGGAGTTCCCGTTTCCACATCCAGGATTGGAGATGTGCAGAAAGGGAGCGCTGCATATGAAGCGGGCATGCAGAGCGGGGATGTCGTTATAGCGATAAATGATGATCAGATTTCACGATGGTCTGACCTGGCGAATGCCATCGGCGGGGGTAACGGTGACAAACTCAGCATCGCCGTTGACAGGAATGGTGCCATCATCACTATGTATGTAACTCCCGAACGGGTGAAATCCAAGAATATCTTTGGAGAAGAGATTGAGACCTATCGGATAGGTGTGGGTATATCCGATGAAACGGTCATGGAACGGCAGGGTCCGGTGAGGGCGCTTTCTTCCGGAATTGAACAGACATGGGGATGGACAAAACTTACCTGTCTCGGTATCGTCAAGATAGTGCAGGGTGTCGTCTCTCCGAAGGAACTGGGAGGCCCCATATTGATTGCCCAGATGGCAGGTTCACAGGTTCGCAAGGGTTTCTTGCCCTTTATTTTCCTTATTGCGGTGTTGAGTGTAAATTTGGGATTACTGAATCTGCTCCCCGTACCGGTGCTTGACGGAGGACACCTCTGTTTCTTCATCATAGAAGCGGTGACGGGCAGAGAGGTTAATATGAAGTGGAGGGAGATAGCACAGCAGGTTGGGTTCTTTCTCCTGATTCTCCTGATGATATTTGTCTTTTATAACGATATATTGAGGATTTTGAATAATTAGATATGATTATACTATCTGCGGATACCTCTGCAAAGACGACGAGCGTTGCGTTGCTCGAGAACGATCATGTTCTGGCGGATCTCTTTATGAATACGGGAAGAAATCATGCGGAAACACTCCTGCCTACCATTGATGGATTGCTGGTTTCCGTGGGAATCGAGGTCGAGCAAATAGATCTGTTCGCCTTTACTATGGGACCGGGTTCCTTTACGGGTTTACGGGTAGGCGCAAGTACCGTTAAAGGTCTGGCATTTGTCCTTCGGAAACCGGTTGTCAAATGCCAG
>Ga0116164_10000357_pt1 | contig 41007 bp, 33 predicted proteins | sample AD_UKC109_MetaG_FD_89888 | JGI IMG/M metagenome (GOLD analysis project Ga0116164, IMG submission 89888) | Active sludge microbial communities of municipal wastewater-treating anaerobic digesters from Hong Kong - AD_UKC109_MetaG | ecosystem: Engineered > Bioreactor > Anaerobic > Digestate... | reverse complement strand
TTCTGGATTTGTTTTCTCTGGCTAGAAAATCCTTGAACCCGAAAAATCGATGAAAGTCCTGGAAGTCCTTCAGTTCGACTCTCAAATGCGCATTTATCGACAGTCTCTTACGCCCCAGGCTACTATCTTTCGCCTCTGACGAGGCTTCAGGAAAGAAAATTATCCATAAGTAAACGACGACGCGGTTAGACATTCGTCGACGCGCCGTTTTCGTTTTTGTATTCGTAAACGATCCAGACGATCACCCAGGCGACGATGAGCGCCAGCGCCGCTTCGGCGAGCCACACGCCGGCGAGTTTCATCACGATCACCGCGACCAGGTTGACGATCGCGTGGGCGATGACGGCCAGCGTGAGCCACCCCCAGGCCGACGCGCCGTGGCGGAATGCGCGCAGGACGATCAAAGTGAAGCCGATGTGGCAGACCGTGGCCATCAGGCGCTCCAGCGGCGATACGGCGGTCATGAGCAGCGGCAGATTCATAATTTCCTCTTTCGCCGCCAGCGTCGGTCCCTGCAGCATTTCGGCGGGCATGAACATGATCACGATGTTGCCGATGATCGCGCCCAGGCCGATCAGCCACGCCTCGAAGCCGCCGTGGCCCAGGCCGAACATCAGTCCGTTTTTCCACGCGTGCGGCGGCTTGAGCACGAAGCGTAGCGCCAGGTAGCGCCCGCCTTCCTCGAAGATGCCCGCGGTCAGGCACAGCAGCACCAGCCACGTCCAGGAAATCAGTGCGGAGCTTTGCAGCCAGTCGGCGAAGAAATATTGAATCACCGAAATCGCCGGGATGCGCAGGATGACTTGAAAGAGCATGAACGTCGCCATGCCGATGAGAAAGTACAGCCATTTCGCGCCGGTCTTGCGCCAGACGATCAGCGCGCCGACGGCGGGAAAGGCGAGAATAAACAAGCCGCCGAGAATGAAGGCGATCAAGATCGAAACGTTCATCGTGCTTCCTTGGTTGGGATGTCATGCTCTTATAACGCGTTTTGGTTTGCGCCTCCAAGTGGGTTGGAGTAGAAATATCGATCAGTGACGGAGGGCGAATGATGAAAGCAATTTCCCGCGTGTGCGTTTTTCTTTTACTGGTCGCGTTCGTTGCGTTCGCTTGCGGTGACGATGACGATGATGATAACGACAATGACAGTGTCGATGACGATGCGACGGACGACGATGATTCGACCGACGACGATGCGACGGACGACGATGACGACGACGACGACAATCCGCTGCTGCATCCGGAAGCGCCGGGGCCGTACGTGGTGGGCAATCGGTCGTTCTTTTTCACCGACGAGTCGCGCGAGCTGAGCTGCGGCGACGGGCCGCGCTCGCTGCTGGTTGAAATTTGGTATCCGGCGGCTGACGACGCGGACCAGGGCGCCCAAAACACGATCGAGGATTTCTTTCTCGGGCGGCTCGACGAGGTGCTCGAGCTCATCGGCGCTCAGGGCGAGATGGAAAATCTGCCGACCGGCTCGTACCGCGACGCCCCGCTGCATCCGCAGGCGCAGGCGCTGCCGGTGATCGTTTTTTCGCACGGCTTCATGAGCAACCGCTTTCAGAACTTCACCATGGCCGCGTACCTGGCGAGCCACGGCTACGTGATCGTCGCGCCGGACCACATCTGCAACGCGATGGTCACGCTCACGCCCGACGCGGCGGTGGCCGGTTCGCCGCTGTCGATGTTCTCGACGATTCGCGAACGCACGGGCGACATCGATTTTCTGCTGGCGCTGCTGCGCGAATCACCGCCGGAATTTCTGGCCGGCAGGCTCGACCTGACGCGCAGTGCGCTGTGGGGACATTCGTGGGGCGGGCTGACGGTCTCCGAGTCGATCAAGGATCACCCGGAGGTCGGCGCGCTGTTGCAGATGGCTTCGTTCGGCACGCCGGTCGTGCCCGAGACGATCACGGCGTCGTCGATGTACTTTTGGGGCAAGCAGGAAAAGGTGGTGCGCATGTTCACCGACTGGCACTACGCCTACCTGGCTGCGATGCCGCCGCCGAAATTTTCCCTGGAGTTTTTCGACACCGGCCACTTCGCCTTCAGCGACCTGTGCCGTTTCGTGCCGGTGATCGCCAATTTCGCCAACGGGTGCGGCACCGAGCGGCGCGTCGACGGGCAGGGCGGGTTCACCAACCCGGACCACGAGGCGCTGCACGCGGTGCTCGACGCATACGCGACCGCGTTCTTCGGCGCGGCGTTGTACGACCTGCCGGAGTTGACCGCTTACCTGAATGAAAATCACTGGCCGGAGATGATGGAGTACGCGGTTACTCTTCCGTGACCGGCAGCGTGAAGCCGCCGAGAATCCACTGCGCCGCCTTGTTCACCTTGGCGTACACCGACGCGTGATCGGCCTTGACCGTATGCAAAAACGGCTTGGCGCCGGCGGCCCGCAATTTGGCCAGTTGCGCCTGCGCCCGCTTGGGACCGAAGCCCAGGTCGCGCGTGCCCACCAGCATGAACACGGGCAAGCCGGCGTAATCGGCCGGCGAGCCGGACGGCCCCGCGCCGTGCAAGACGAGTCCGCCGATCGCCGCGCGTCGTTCGCGCGCCACCAGGGCGGCGACGGCCGCGCCGCTGCTGTAGCCGATGACGACCGTGCGCGCGTGGTCGACGTTTTGCGCGCTGACCTTATCGAATACGGACAGGAGAAAATCGCGGTCGGTGGCGGCGTGCCAGGTGGAGATCCACGAGCCGCCGCGCCGCTTGGGCGGGGCCTGCAGCGCGACGACGCGATATTCGCCGCGCAGCGCCTCGTGCCACAACCGGCCGTAGCTTTCCGCCTCGCCGCCCCAGCCGTGCATGACAAAGGCCAGGGGTACGGCCGGTTCGTCATGGCGGTAGGACTCGAACACCAGGTAGCGCTGATCGGGGTTGAGCTGCACGACCGTCCACGGACTGCCGGCGCGGGCCGGATCGGAGGCGCACCCGACGACCGTCAGCAACAAGGCGACCAGCAGGAAGGCTCCACGTTTCATATTTATATTGTAATGCCGCGCGGGGGCATAAAAAAGCCCGAGCGTTCTACCGCCCGGGCTTTTGATTGATGGCTGAACGAATTACATGTCCTGTTTGCGGCGGAACTCCAGCGACTTGGCCAGTTTGAAGAAGTCGCCTTCGATCGGCACATAGCGCAGCTTGGTGCGGAAGGTCTGCGGATCGATCAACTGCTCGAAGTGCACCTGTTTGATTTCGAGGTTGTCGCCCACGCTGACCATGCTGCCGAAGAACTTGTCCTTGATGAAGCGGAAAGCGCCGGCGCCCAACTGGCTGCCCAGGATGATGTCGAAGGCCGACGGTTCGGCGCAGCGCGTGGTGTAGCCGATCGTCTCGGATTTGACGCGCAGTTTTTTGCCGGTCTTCTTTTTGTAGAGTTCGCCCAGAAGCTTGGCCAGGCGCAGACCGAACAGGGCGTCGGAGAACTTGATGTTCCCGTGTTCGTCCATCTGCATCATTTCGGAGTCCTGGGGAATGAGGTCGACCAGGCCTTCGCTGACCAGGACGACGCCGTAGTTCTTACCGTACTTTTCGCGCTGCAGCACCAGTTCGAGAAGATTTTCGGCGAGCTTTTCCATGGTGACGTCCTTGCCGACTTCCTCGGGGCCGATCATGCGCACGGCTTCGCCGGCGATGCCCGCGCCCAGCGTGTACCAGCCGGTTTTGCGGCCCATCAGCTCGAGCACCTACCACGAATCGGTCGTCTGCGCCTCGGCGTTATAAACTTTGACCGCCTGCCGCGCGTGCTCGATGGCGGTGAAGTAACCGAAGGTCCAGGGAATGCCGTAGTAGTCGTTGTCGATCGTCTTGGGCACGTGCACGACCGGCAAGCCCAGCAGGTGCAGGTAGTAGGCGGTTTTCAGCGTATCGTCGCCGCCGATGGACACCAGCGCCTGAATGCCCATGAACTCCAGCGCGTCCATCACGTTGTAGAGTTTGTTGGCGTGCGTTTCGTCCATCAGGTCGGCCGGCTTTTTGATTTCCAGCGTTTTGGCGCCCTGGGTCATCTTGCTCGGATTGGCGCGCGAGGTTTTGATCACGATGCCGCCGAGCTGACGGATCTTGGTCACGTCCTCGTAGCCCAGGCGCTTGAAGTGCACTCCTTCGCGGAAGGAGCGGGGATTTTCGCGGTCGAACTGCTCGAGGTACTCGTAGCCTTTGTAAAAGCCGATCACTTCCCAACCGTCGTTGAGGAAAGCGAGGGCGCAGGCCGAGATGACCGCGTTGCCGCCGGGAGCGGGGCCGCCGGAAAACAACATGCCGACGCGTTTCTGTTTGGTGCCGTGATATTTGCGGGCGGAGGCCAGCAGCGTGTCCACGTTTTTGATCGCCGCTTCTTTGTCGGCAAAGGACGAGACGGCCTCGGACGCCGGTGCGGTGTTTTCTTCCTGTTGGTGGTTTTTCTTAGTCATCCTTGGGATCCCTTCTTGCTGACGTCTGCTTGATAATTCGACTGTCGTGTTGATGAATAAAATTCGTATATATTCATTATAGTATCCAAGCCGCCTTGATTGTACGCAAAAGCGATGTCCCGTCAATCTCCCCGGCGGTGGATGGACAATTTCCCCGTGCTTCAGGTTAAAGGTTAAAACCTTTTATGCATTTGGCCAGAGGGATACTGAATTATCCCCGCCGTGCGCGGGTATAAAAAAGGGGCTCCGCATCGCAGAGCCCCATCGAAACCGAGATCCTCTTCGGCCGACCAACCTGTTATCAGTAGCCGCAGCCGCCGAGGTCGTTATCGTCGTCGTGGGCGCGCGCCAGGCCGTCGCCGTTTTCTTCGCGTTCTTCAGAGGTCATTTCCTCTTCGCCGTCGCTCTGCTCTTCGTTGTCGTCTTCGTCGTCGTCATCATCGTCATCGCTGTCATCATCGTCAGTGGCGTCGTCGTCGTCCAACGCATCTTCGTCGTCATCGACGGTCGAGTCGTCATCCGCATCCTGGGCGAAAGCCACCGCGCCGAAAGCCAACAGCAGAGCCAAAACCATTACCAACGTTGCGATCCGCATGGAAAATCTCCTCTAAGCAGAAAAAGATGTCATTCTTCGTTTTTGTATCTCAAGCCGTGTCATTATACCGATCGGCCCGTGTGAGTCAAACGGGTTTTCGCCCGGAAAACGCCTTTAAAAATCCGCTTTCGATTCAAGCGGATAGGCGTGTCCGGCGGCGGAAATTGCCGGGCACGTGTCTTATTCCTTCTCCAGCACGGCGCACTTGATATCGCCTAGGACGTTCCGCTCAATCGCTCAGCAGTTGACTTCGTCTTCCCAGGCGTGGGTGCATGCTTCCCACAGCGAGCAATCGGCGCCGGTACATTCGAACAAGCGTTGCGTGGCGCCGGGCGCGCAGGTCTGTTCGATGTCCAGCAGTTCCTGGCAGACTTCCTCCGCCGTGCCCGCGTCCATCCCGAAGCAGTCGATGTAGTAGGCGATGCAGGTGCTCAGCACGCTGCCGTCGGTGGAATTGAAATCGTCGTCGTCATCGTCGTCCGCGTCGTTGTCGTCGTTGTCGTCGTCATCGTCGTCATCGTCGCAGCCGAAAGCCAGAACCACGCTCGCGCTCAGCGCGGCAACCAGAAACAACCAAAACAGTGAACGCCACATATCCGAACCTCCACCAGAAATGTTTGGCTAAAGATAACAAATGACGACGCGCTTGGAAAGCGCGGCCCGGCGACGATCAGGGCGCGGCCGGATCTTTCTCCTCCAGGCTGCATTTGTAATTCCCCCAGGTGTCTTCAATGCAGGCGTAGTCGTCGGCGATCACGTAATGCAGCAGACCGCGTTCGTAGGAGGATTCCTTCTGCTCCTCTTTACCCATGAGAATCAATGCGGGAAAGTCTCCTTCGAGCGGCGTGGTGTCGTTACGGGCAATCGCTTGGTCGATGATCCCTATTAGGGCTTTTATTTGCTCATCGAATACGCTCAAGCGCATAAATAAATCCGGAATTTCTCTGCCCAGAACGGGATCAAAAGGAAAAACAGCGTCGGGATTTTCGCGCATCGCCGTCAGGCGGTTCATTGCATGAGGCAGTTGTTTCCGATTTTGCAGCCATTGCAAGCGGTGACGTAGCGGCGCCAGCAAACGACCGCTGGACACGAACCTCAACCAAAACGGCAAAAAACTGTATTTTTCCTGAGTGTATAGTTGGCGCAGTTCAGCCTCTTGTTGCCGCATGTAGGCTTTATATTCAGTCCATTCCAACAAATCGGTTGTGCGCAGCAGACCATAGGAGAACAACTTCGAAGCCATGGGCCGGGTCGGGGGCAATGACTCCAATCGAGTTCTCAATCGCTGCATCTGTTGGACGGACAAAGCGGGCAGAATCTCAAATACGGTTTGCGGAATTGTATTTTCAAACTGGTAAACAGGCGTAAATATTTCAAAGCATTCCTGGAACATTCCATCGTAATAATCCAGCATCCGCTCCAGGATCGTGATGCTCTGATCGGTATTGCCCAGAGCCGCTTCGACCTTCGCCCAATTGCTTAACTGGATAATCAGCAAGCCGCCCACGATCATCTCCGGATTCTTTTCCTCTATTGGAGTCAAAGGACCCGGCTTGTCGCGGAAATCGTAATGGATGTGCAAACCATCGGCGAGGATCGCGCCCAATTTGTCGGAAAAACCGCGCATGGTCGCGCCGTATTCGGCTTCGATGGCCTGCGCCTGTTCGCGGGTGAGACGTTCCTTGGCATTGGGAAACATGCGGTAGAAATTTGATCCGTCTTTCTCGCGAAACCCGTTTACATCCTTGGCCAGAGCGACCATCGCCGCAAAATCCTCACGCGGGGCGGAGCGCAGGGCTTCGTCGATGCGCCGCCCTTCGACCAGCAGCGCTTCCAGCTTGGCTTGGTCGTAGGGTTCGGGCTTTTCGATGAACATCAGATCGACATAGGCAATGGCGTACAGCAGCGCAAGCAGTCCGATCACGCTGAGCAAAACGATTCCGATAATGCGCGCAACTCGTCGCATCGATTTTCCTCCAGATGGATTTTAGTCAAGTCCCGAATCTTAGTCCAATTATGCACAGCTTACGCCTTACGGCGTAAACTGTGGCACACGGGAAGAGTGTTATTCTTTCGTGTGCCACACTTTTGGCGATAGCCAAAGGTGTGCTTGTTCAAACAGGGCACTTCACTCCTGATGAATATTTCGCTAAAGATAACAAAAGCGGGAAAAGAAGAAAAGCGCGGCTCAACGAAAAACGCCGTCATCCGCGGGGGACGACGGCGGTCGGAGAGGGAGGGATTCGAACCCTCGGGACGGGATTAGCGCCCACACGATTTCCAGTCGTGCACCTTCGGCCTCTCGGTCACCTCTCCAAGCGGCCAAAAATGAAAACGGAGAGAGAGGGATTCGAACCCCCGGTACCGCAAGCGGTACACCTGATTTCGAGTCAGGCGCCTTCGACCAGCTCGGCCATCTCTCCAGAGCACGGTTACCCGGACCGTTTGGCCCGGAAAAATTCACTGAGCATCGACCCGCATGCCTCGGCCAACACGCCGCCGGTCACCTGTACGCGATGATTGAGCCGCGCGTCGTCGACCAGGCGGTACAACGACTCGACCGCGCCGGCCTTGGGATCGTGCGCCCCGAATACGAGGCGGTCGATCCGCGCCAGCACCAGCGCTCCGGCGCACATCGCGCACGGTTCGAGCGTGACGTACAACGTGCAGCCGCTCAGCCGCCAGCGTCCCAGCGTTTGCGCCGCCGCCCGCAACACGAGCATTTCGGCGTGCGCGGTGGGGTCGAAATCGATTTCGCGCCGGTTGTGCGCCGCGGCGAGCACCGCACCTTCGTGCACGAGCACCGCGCCGATCGGCGTTTCCCCGACCTCGATCGCCTGCCGGGCCTGAGCCAGGGCCAGCTCCATGAACCGTGTGTCGTCTGATTGCATAAAGAACGAATACCTCGCTGCTTCGGCAAGACCGAAAGCTTATACCCAGCAAGCGGCGATCCGTCAAGCGGGAAAGCGGCGGGGACGCTTCGGGAAAAAACGATGTTCCTTCGTCCGCGTCCGCCGGGAAGTTCGCCTTATTTCATGTAGAGCCGGGCCAGGCGGTCGTGCTCTTTTTCGACCCACTCGTAGATCTGTTGCAGGCCTTCCTCGATGCCCACCTGGACTTCCCAGCCCGCGTATTTCCCGGCGCTGGACGCGTCGCTGAGGTACACCACGTGATCGGCCTTGCGCGGATCGTCCAGGATCGTCACCGGCACCTGCCGTCCGTAACGCTTTTCGCACCAGGCGGTCATTTCGCGCAGCGACATGGCGAGTTTCGGGCCGCCGCCGATGTTGAAGACCTTGCCGGCGCAACGGTCGATGTTTTGGATCTGCAAATCGATCAGCCGCGCGATGTCGGGCATGAACAGCATGTCGCGCACCTGCTTGCCGTTCCAGCCGATGTAGGTCAGCGGCAGGCCGAAGTGAAAGGCGATCAGCCACCACGCCACCCAGCCCTGCGCCGATTTGCCGAACTGCCCCGGGCCGGCCAGGCAACTGAAGCGGTTGACGACCGTGCGCACGCCGAAAGCGTCGAACCATTCCTGGCAGATCAGGTCGGCACAGATTTTCGACAGCCCGTAGATCGAGTGCTGGCCGCCGTCAACGTCGAACTGCTCGCTGATGCCCTTATCGAAGGAGAAGCCGCGCGCGGCGTAACCGCTGTCGGGATTCCACTCCCAGCGCGTTTCCTTTTCCACGACGGGAATGGCGTTGACCCGGTCGCCGCTGTAGACCTTGTTGGTGCTCCAGAGAAAGAGAATCGACTCGTCGCGGCGCGCTTTTTCCAGCACGTTGATCAGGCCGAAGGTGTTGTTGGACAGGTCGAACAGCGGGTTGGCGTAGCCGTCGATGGCGCTGGGTTGCGCGCTGGTTTCGCAGATGATGTCGTACTTGCCCAGCGGCGTGAGATCCTCCACGTTGCGCACGTCGCCGTGCACGTAGCGGATCCCCAGGGCCGTGAGGTCCTCGACGTTGAATTCGCTGCCGCGCCGGGCCAGATTGTCCAGCACGGTAATTTCGTGTCCTTGCGCGTGGAAATAGCGGGCGAGGTTCGCGCCGACGAATCCACAGCCGCCGGTAATCAGGATCTTCATGGCTCTCGGTTTGCCTCCGGGTCAATTTATGGTACATCCTAACTCAAAGTGATTGTTTCGCAAATGGCCGGGAGGCCCTTCGATAAAAAGATCAAGTTCCTTTCCGTGATAACCGAATCGAATCGGTAAAGGGGCAAGCCACGTGCAATTGCTTGAATTTTCACAGTTCAAGATCCTCAACCACATGGATCGGGTATTGGCCGTGCTGCGCGGCGAATTGCCGCCGCCGGTGACGCTGGAGATCGACCCGACCAATGTGTGCAACCACAATTGCGTCTGGTGCATCGATTCGCGCCATCGTGAGCAGAACAAATCGGTGCTGCCGCGCGAACTCGCTCTGCAGGCGCTCAGCGACGCGCGGGAAATGGGCGTGCACAGCCTGGTGGTCAAGGGCGGCGGCGAGCCGCTGGTGTACCCGCACATCGTCGAACTGTTGCAGCATGCCAAGGACATCGGGCTGGAGGTGGGGATCATCACCAACGGCGAACGGCTGCTGGAGCATCAAGAGATCATCCGCCGCACCTGCTCGTGGGTGCGCGTGTCGCTGGACGCGGGCAGCGCCGAAACGCACAACAGCGTGCATCGGCCGGCCAATCCGCAAGCCTACGAGCGCATCTGGCAGGGCATCGAGGCGCTGTCCAAGGACGTGCTGTGCGGCGTGATCTACATCATCCACCCCGAGACGTTCCACGAAATGCCCATCGCCGCCAAACGGGCGCGGGCGACGGGCTGCCGCTACATCGGCTTCAAGCGCGTGGTGGCCGACAGCGAAATGTTCGACACCGAAATGTACATGACCATCGACGCCAATTACGTCTTCGCCAAGCACAACTACGAGACGGAAAGCTTCAACGTGATGGGCTTTCGCATCTACAATTTCTCGAAGGGACCCAAAGGGCAGCCTTACGAGCTGTGCCTGGGGCACCACTTGGTGGGCATTTTGTGCGCCAACGGCACGCTGTACGCCTGCTGCTCGACGCGGGGCATCGAGGAATACGCGATCGGCAACATCCACGAGCAACGCCTGCCGGACATCTGGCGGGGCGAGCGGCGGCGCGAGGTGCTGGCGAAAATCGCGGCCGGCACGTGCAAGTATATCTGCCCGGGACACACTTCCTATATGCGCTACGACCATTATAATGAGCTGTTCGCCTATCTGGCGCGCGACGAAAAGCCGCACGGTAATTTCCTGTAAGCGCGCGAACCGCAAACGAACGCGAGGTCCGTCATGCCGGCGCATCCGCTGGTCGAGCAACTCCGGGATCTGATCGTCGCCCTGCTGGCCCACGGCGTGGTGCGCGACGCGCTGGGCGTCGGTTTTTCGATCGCCTTGCCGTTGCTGGCGTTTGCGGCGGCGCTGGGCCTGCGGTGGATCGGCGTTTCCCTGCGCACGGCGCGTCTGCTGGTGCGGCTGGCCGGCGGCGCGTGGATCTTCATCGCGTTCTACTGGATCTACCTGTGGCCGGCGGGCTGGCTGCCGCCGATCACCCTTTTGATCGCCAACCTCTATTTGCGCCGGAAAAAATGGACGCGGCCGCTGCGCGAAAAGGACGAGGATCCGCCGCCGTTGTTTTTCGGACATCAAGGTTCGCTGGTGGTGCTGATGCTGCTGTTCTGGTGGCCGGGATATCAGTTCATGATCATCGGCGGCGTCGTGGCCGCGACGCTCGGGCGCGAAACGGCGGCGGTCGTCAACCGGCGCTGGGGCAAGCGGCGCTTCCGTTTCAAGGGCGGACGCGAACACACCTTCGAGGAAGCCACGGCCATGGCCGTCGTTACGCTGGCGGCGATCTTTTTCACTAACTTCTTTTTCGCGCGCATCCCCGGCGTATGGTTCATTCCCTGGTGTCTGTTCGGCGCGTTGCTGGCCGCGGCGGTGGCGACGGTGACCGACATCTACGCGCGCAAGGAAATCGCCGGCGCGCTCACGCCGGTGCTGACCAGCCTGACCTTATACTTCTACACGATGGCCGGATTCCGCTAGTTCTTGTAGCGGCGCAGAACTTCCTTGTAGATCTGCATCGGGCGCGCCTCGAAGGGCAGCAAGGAGAGGTCGCGGGCTTTGAGCGTACGCAGGGCCAGCGGCGAAAGCACCCGCCCGTCGAAAAGCACCACGCGCGCGGGCGTTTGCTCGACGGCGGTGAGAATCTCGTTTTTGGTCGGGCGCGCCGTCTTGCTCAGATTCACGAAACGGTAACCGCGTTCGGCCAGATGCGGCACGCTCTCGCCGCCGGGCACGGCGATGGTCAGCACACAGTGGTAGTGCTCGGCGAGGTTGCGCGCCAGTTCCTCCAACCGCGCCCCCGCGCGACCGGTGAAGGAATCGGCGGCGGCCAGCAGCAGCACGTGGCGGGTGACGGCCGCGGTCGGTTTTTGTTTGACGTGCGCGTTGATCGCCAGCACCTCGGGATGCCGCTTGAGCCAGCGCATGGCGTCGCGCACGTTGATCGGCTCGCCGGGTTTGTACAGCTCGTCGTAGATGCGCTCCATGAATTCCAGATCGGCGGCGACATCCACGCTCAAGCGGTACTCGCCGCGCAGCAGCGCCGGCACCGGCTGATACAGCACGGCGAACTGCTTGGTGTGGCGACGGATGTAAATGGTCACGTGCTCGTGATCGCTTTTTTCGCGGGTGATGCGCGCGACCTTCTGCAGCGCGGCGACGGTCGCGACCTCGTAGCCCTCGCAGGCGTGATGCACGCGCTCGTCGCAGATGGCGTAATCGGCGCGCTGGTCGATGACCGCGTCGATCATCTTGTCGATCAGTTCCCAGTCGATCAGCGCCGAGTCGCTGCAGATGCGCACGACCAGGTCGAGTTTGGACGCGGCGGCGGCGTCGAGAAAGCGCTGCAGCACGTCGTTCTCGCTGCCGGCGAAGGAATCGACGCCCTCGGCGGCGGCGAACTCGAGCAGTTTGGCGTCGGCGGGCGCGGTGGAGGTGGCGACGATGATTTTGTCCAGACGCTTGCACCGGCGCAGCCGTTCGATGACGTGACTCAGCAGCGGCTTGCCCGCCAGGGGCAGCAACACCTTGCCGGGCAGGCGCGACGAACCCAGGCGCGCCTGGATGATTGCGCCGACGACCGGGACCTTTTTCGCACCCATCGCGGAAAAACCTCCTTTTCCAATCGGCTTGCCCTTGCCTTAACGGGTATGGTCCATTGTAATATCACTAACAACCGTCATAACAACAGAGTGAAAACAATTTTGAACGAAAAAACCAACGACAGACAATCCGCCGATTCGCCGCTGGTCCTGTTGCGGACGCAGGCGGATCGGACCACCGGTTTCGGTCACCTGATGCGCCTGCTGAGCATCGGCGACGCGCTGCGCGAACGCGGCATTCGCGTCAAGCTGCTGCTGCACGGCGACGTGCCGGCGCAGACCCTGGCGCGCCAGTACGAATTCGAGCCCGAACCGGTCGGCCCGGAATTTTCTCTCGCCGAAGTGCGCCGGACCGATCGGCCGGCCGGCGTGTTCGTCGATTCCTACCTGTATCAAAATGATTACCTGGCCGCGTGGCGCGTCGCCGGCGCGGGAGTGGGAGTCATCGACGATCTGGCCGATCGCGGCTTGCGCGCCGACCTGGTGATCAACCCGAACGTGACGGCGGAGGATCATCGCGACGTGTACCTGGCCGACGGCAATGAAAATCTGCTGCTGGGGATCGATTACATGCCCTTGCGCCGGGCGATCCGGCAGGAGCGCCAAAGCGAGCCGGATTCTTTTCCGCGCTTGCTGATCATCTTCGGCGCGTCGGACATCGGCCACAAAACGGCCTGGGTGGTCGACGCGCTGGCCGGCGTCGACGAACCCTATGCGGTGGATGTGGTCATCGGTCCGGAATCGCCGACGCTCGAGCTGATCGAGCAGGCGGCGGAAAAAGCGCGCAAGCGCGGGCGCGAGGTGCTTGTCCATCACGCGCCGTCGCAACTGCCGCAGTTGATGGTGCGCGCGACGCTGGCAATCAGCGCGGGCGGGGTGACCGCCAGCGAACTGGCCTATATGGGTCGGCCGGCGTTGTTGATTCCCACCGCCGAGAACCAGGTCGCCGCCGCGCGGCGCTGGGCCGATCTGAACGTGCACCGGATGCTCAAGCACACGGACGATCCGATCGAGTTGCGCGCGGAGTTGCACCTGCTGCTGGGCGCGCCGAACCTGCGGCTGGCGATGGGCGCGAACGGCCGGCATCTGGTCGACGGCCGGGGCGCGGAACGCATCGCCAAGCTGGCCGACAACTGGTTGAGGAGACGGCAATGAACGAGGTGATCATCGGCGGCAAGGCAATCGGTCCGGGGCATCCGTGTTACGTGATCGCCGAGGCGGGCAGCAACCACAACCGCGACTGGAACATCGCGCTCAAGCTCATCGACGCGGCGGTGGCCGCCGGCGCCGACGCGGTCAAATGGCAGACCTACAGCGCCGAGTCGATGTACTCGAAGAAGGCGCCGAACTTCGAGCACCTCAAAGAAAACACCTGGGACCTGATCAAGCGCATCGAAATGCCGCGCGAATGGCATGCCGATCTGGCACGCGAATGCGGCGACCGAGGCGTGCATTTCCTCTCCACGCCTTTCGACCTGGAGGCCGTCGAGCAGCTCGACAAGGTGGGCGTGCCCGCGTTCAAGATCGCCAGTTTCGAAATCACGCACCTGCCGCTGCTCAAGGCCTGTGCGCAAACCGGCAAGCCGATCATCCTCTCCACGGGCATGGCCAACCTCGCCGACATCGAGCTGGCGCTGGAGACGATCGAGGCCGCCGGCGGGCGCGAGGTCGTGCTGCTGCATTGCGCGATCGGCTATCCGCCGAAGTTCGCCGACATCAACCTGCGCGCGATGGACACCATGCGCCAGGCCTTCGCCGTGCCGGTCGGCTACAGCGATCACACGATGGGGCTGGTCGCCGACGTCGCCGCCGTGGCGCGCGGGGCCTGCGTGATCGAAAAGCACTACACGCTTTCGCGCGCGATGGAAGGGCCGGATCATCCCTTCGCGCTCGAGCCCGACGAACTGCGCGCGATGATCGAGGCGGTCCGCCAGACCGAAGAAGCGCTGGGCTCGTCCGTCAAACGGCACACGGCGAGCGAGGAGGAATTTCATCGCGGCGCGCGCCGCAGTCTGGTCGCGGCCTGCGCGATCGCCAAGGGCACGAAGATCGAGGAGCGGATGCTCGCGGTGAAGCGGCCCGGCTGGGGCATTCACCCGCGTCACATTCCGCTGGTGGTGGGGCGCGAGGCGCGCGTGGATATCGAGGCCGACGACATCTTGACCTGGGAGATGGTATGAAAACGACGTTTCTGACCGACCTGGAAACGCGGGTGGAGTCCGATCTCGGACGCATGACCTTGACCGGCGAAATCGGCAATCGGCGCGGCACGTTTTCGGCGGTGGCCGACGGCCCGCGGGCGGTGGCCGAATTGCAGGCCGGCGATCCGTCGTTGGGCGCGGCGCTGGCCGCGGCGGGCGGTCTGGAGGCGCTCAACCTGCTGCACGTGCGGCGAGTGATCGTGCGGGCGGAGAATCCGGCGATGGGGCAGGCGTTGACGCAGGCCGGTTACAACATGAAGACCGACTACTACGAGTTGCCGTTGCACCTGTCGTTCGTCGAACGCAACGTGCGCGTGGTCTTCGCCGGCGGCGTGGTCGGCTCGCGCGAACTGCTGCGGGCGATGATCCGCCGCGGCGCGCTGCCGGTGCTGGCCATCGGCTACGACGCCAGTCTGCGCGACCGCTCGGGCTACGCGGACCTGGGTCCGCTGTGCGACGACAACGCCATTCCGCTGCTGCGCACCAACAACATCAATCATCCCAAGGTTATCGAAGCGGTGCGTAAAGCCGAGCCGGATTACCTGTGCGTCTTCGGCTTCAGCCAGATGGTCGGGCTCGATCTGCTGGACTTGCCGCGCCTGGGCGCGCTGGGCATGCACCCGACGAAACTGCCCGAGGGACGCGGCCGCGCGCCGATTCCCTGGACGCTGATCAAAGGGCTGAACCGCAGCGCGGTGAGCCTGTACTGGCTCAACGAACGCGTGGACGCCGGCGAACTGGCCGACCAGCGGCCCTTCACCGTCACCATGCACGACGACGCGGCGACGCTGTACGACAAGGTTGTCGCCGCGCAGATCGCTCAACTGGAAGAGGCGCTGCCGCGCATGATCGCCCGCACCGTGCCGCGCGTGCCGCAGGACGAGGCGGCGGCGAGCACCTGGCCGCGCCGGCGGCCGGAAGACGGCGTCATCGATTGGCGCCTGAGCGCGGGCGAGTTGTACAACTGGGTGCGCGGTTTGACGCATCCGTACCCCGGCGCGTTTACGCTGCTCAAGGAACGCAAGCTGCTGGTGTGGCGCGCCGAACTGGCGCAGGGTTTGAGCGCGGGCGGGGCCGAACCGGGGACGGTCGTCGGCGTGATGACCGCCACCGGCGAGCACGACGGCTCATTGCTGGTCGCTTGCGGCGACGGCGGCGTGCTGGCCTTGCGCCACGTGCAGTGGGAAGGCGAAGAAGTGGAATTCGGCGCGGCGCACCTGTGGGATTGGGGCCTGGTCGGCGAAGGCGTAAGGTTGGGCGTATGAACCGCGAACATTTCGATAGCGAGCTGTTGGCCCGCAATTGCGCGGCGCTGGCTGAGAGCAATCCGGAGTTCGCCGCGCGCCTGGGCAAGCTGGAACCGGCGGCCGACGTGTTCGCTCTGCCGGCGCCGGACGGCGCGTGGACGATGACCGTCGGCGGGCGCCAGGTGCTTTCCAAATATGCGCCGGACCGCGACGTGCAGCGGTTGGTGCAGCCGGAATTGGAAAAATCTCCTAAAACGAAAATCCTGATCGTGCTTGGTTTCGAGGTCGGCGCGGTGGCGCAGGCGTTGCTGGCGGGGACGGACGCGCAGTTGTTCGTTATCGAGCCCAACGCCGGAGCGCTGGTCGCGGCTATGGGCGCGGTGGACCTGACCGCGGCGATGCGCAACCAGCGCCTGCATCTGGTCGAGGGCGCCGAGAAGTTATACTTCCACCCCGACTACGCCTACGGCATGAAACCCGATCTGGCCGTGCTGGCGCTGCCCGGTTACCGGCAGGTGTACGCCACGGAACTGGCGCGCGTGCAGCAGCGCATAACCGATCTGGTGCGCGGGCAGGACGTGGTCGTGTACACCAATCTGATGCAGCAACGGCGCTGGTTTTCGCAGTTGTTCGACAATTTCCGCGACTATGTGTTTTTGCCGACCATCGCGCGGCTGCGCGACGCGTTCGCCGGCGTGCCCGCCGTGGTCGTCGCCGCCGGGCCGAGCCTGGATAAAAACGTGCACCTGCTCGAACAGTGGCAGGATCGCGGCGTGATCATTTGCGTGGGCACGAGCCTGCGCAAGTGCGTGTCGATCGGCGTGACGCCGCCGATCACCATCGCGATCGAAGCACAGGACATCATGCGGCAGTTCGCGGACATCGCCGAGGTCGCCGACACCTATACCTTCTACCAACTAAAATGTTTTGCCGATTTGTGGCGGCTGCCGTCGCTGGGCTCGTTCACCTTCATCAGCAATCATCACGACGCCAAGTGGCTGGTCGAGCGCCTGGGTCACGAGGACGTGATGCTGGAGATCGGCGGCTCGGTGGCCACGGCGGCCTACAAGCTGGCGCTGCACCTGGGTTGCGATCCGGTGGTGCTCGTCGGGCAGGACCTGGCCTTCGGCGAGGCCGGACAGAGCCACGCGAACGGCATCGGCACCGGCGGCGTGGAGAACATCACGCAGCAGAACATGACGCGGGTGCTGGCCGACAAGGAATCCGAGGACAGGAGCCTGGTCGTCGTCGACGGTTATTACGGCAAGCCGGTGGTGACCAAAACCAACCTGCGCAATTACCTGATGTGGTTCGAGGAGCACATTCCGCTGGCGCTGCGCGAAGGCACGCGGGTGATCAACGCGACCGAGGGCGGCGCGCGCATCCGTCATGCGCAGCAGATGTCCTTCGCCGAAGCGACCGAGAAATTTCTCGGCGAGCCGTTGAACGTGCGCGAGCGCCTGGCGCGATTCGACCGACCGCCGGAACTCGATCTGGACCGCGTGGGGCAGGAGATCGCGCACACGCTGCGCCAGTTGCACGAGATGATCGACCTGGCGCGCGCCGGTCGCGAGCGGGCGCACCAGGTGCAGCAACTGATGACCAAAAAGCCGATGCCGGTCGAGAAGATCAACAAGCTGATCCACCACATCGACCGCGACGAGGCTCGGCTCAAGGACGTGCTGATCACGCTCAATCCGCTCATTTCGTCGGTGGCCAACCAGGCGACGCTGATCGTGAAAACCTGCTTCGATTATTCGGGGCTGAGCCGCGAGGAAACGGTGCGGCTGAACATGAAGCACACCGCGACGATGTACGCCGGGCTGCTCGAGGCGGCGCAGATCGTCGGCGAAAAACTCGAGCAGTTGCAGCACACGATCAAGGAATTGTCGGACCCGGCCGCGTTATAAATCCAGTTCCACCACCGTCACGCCGTCGCTGCCTTCGCCGCGCTTGCCCGGCCGCCACTTTTGCGCGTAAGGGCAGGCGCCGAGGTAGTCGCGCACCATGCGCTTGAGCACGCCGGTGCCGTGGCCGTGGATGATGTACACCTGCCGCAGATGCTTGCGCAGCGCTTCGTCGAGAAACGACTCGGTCGCGGCGAGGGCCTCGTCGCCGGTCATGCCGCGCAGGTCGATCTCGTTGGCGGCGGTGCGCGGATCGACGACCTCCTCGCTCGGCGCGGGCGCGGCCTTGAGTTCGTAGGACGGCGCGGGCGTCACCTTGCCGGCCAGTTGGCGGCGCAGGAAACATTCGGCGGCGGGCAGGGTCATGCGCTTGTCGCGCACCTGCAGGCGCACGCGTCCTTTGTTGTCAGGCATATCCAGAATCGTCGCCGGGGTGCTGAGACTGCGCACGAACACCTCGTCGCCGGCGGTGAGCGTCGACCAGTCCGCGATTTCGTCGAGGTACTCGGGCAGCGGTTCTTCGGCCGGCGGCGGCAGAATCGTCTCGGTCTGCTTGACGACCTTCTCCAGTTGCTCGCGCGCGATTTCGGCGTCTTTGAACGTCGGCTGCTCCTGCAACTGGCGGATGATGTTTTTGATCGTCACGCGCGCCATCTTGAGTTCTTCCTGCAATTTGGCGCGCTCGGTTTCGGCCATCTTGGCCCGTTTCGCGCGCAGGTCTTCGAGGATCGCGTGTTGCTTTTCCTTGTCCGCTTCGGCTTGCAGGCGGGCCGTGTCGGTTTTACGGATGAGCGATTCGAGCTTGGCGCGCTCGTTTTCCAACTGCTGAATGATCAGGTCCAACTCGGTGCCCTGGCCGACGGCGAATTCGCGCGCGCGCGCAACGATCGCGGCGGGCAGGCCGAGGCGTTCGGCGGTGGCGAAGGCGCTGGAGCGGCCGGGCGCGCCGGCGATCATGTGGAAGGTCGGGGTCATCGATTCGGCGTCGAAGGTCATCGCGGCGTTGGCGAAGCCGTCGTGGGTTTGCGCCATGGCCATCAACTCGACGAAGTGCGTGGTGATGACCGTGCGCGCGCGGTGATCGTCGAGGTGCTCGAGCACCGCCTTGGCCAGCGCCGTGCCCTGCGCCGGGTCGGTGCCTTCGCCGATTTCGTCGATGAGCACCAGACTGTTGGGCACCAGTTCGGTGACGATGTCTTTAAGGTTGAGCACGTGGCTGGAAAAACTGGAGAGGTTTTTCTCCAGCGATTGCTCGTCGCCGATCACCGCGAAGATGCGCTTGAAGATCGGCAGGCGGCCGTCGGGCTTGCAGGGCAGGTGCAGCCCCGCGCGCAGCATCAACGCGCACAGGCCGAGGGTTTTGATGAACACCGTTTTGCCGCCGGTATTCGGTCCGGAAATAACCAAGGTGCGCACGTCGTCCATGAGCATGTCGTTGGGCACGACCGTGTCGAGTTGTTCGACCAGCAACGGGTGGCGCACGCCTTCGAGGTGGATGGCGCCGGATTTGGCCGGCTCGACCGGATGCGCGTTGAGCACCTGCGAATAGCGCGCTTTGGCGAACACGACATCCAGATCGGCCAGCGCGACGACGGACTGCTCGAGTTCGTCGACCACCGCGCCGACCTTGTAGGTCAGTTCGAGCAGGATGCGGTAGATCTCGCGCTCGATTTCCAGTTCGGCGGTGCGCAGGCGGTTGTTGAGGCCGGTCACTTCGCGCGGTTCGATGAACAGCGACTGTCCGGTTTTGCTGATGTCGTGCACGATGCCTTCGACCGAGCCGCGCCGTTCGTGCTTGACCAGCAGCACGTAGCGGCCGGCGCGCAGGGTGAAGATGTTTTCCTGCAGCACGTCCTCGTAGCGCGGATCGCCCAGGATCGAATCGAGCACGGTGTGGATTTGCGCGTGCGCCACGCGGTAGCGTTCGCGCAGGCTCAGCAGGTCTTTGCTCGCGTTGTCGGCGACGGAGCCGTCGGCGGCGATCTTGGCGAAGATCTCTTTTTCGAGCGTGACGTGGTCGGGCAGATGCGCGGCGCGCGCGGCCAGACGCGGCAGGCGCACGTTTTCTTTTTCCAGCGCGGCTTTGATGCGACGGGCGGCGCGCATGAGACCGGCGACGATGCGCAGGTCCTGACCGTCGAGGGTGGCGCCGACGCGGGCGCGTTTGGCGATCGGCCCGAGTTCGACGACGTCGGCGAATTCCACGTTCACGTTGCGTTCGAGCAACTCACGCGCTTCGCCCACTTCGGCGACGGCCTGTTTGATCGTCTCGGGATTGTCGAAAAACGGCAGCTCGCGACACAGCGCGCGCCCCGGTTCGCTGTTGGCCAGCTCGGCCAGGCGATCGATGACGCGCGGCCATTCCAGCAGCGCGGCGGCTTTATCGAGCGTATATGCGGGCATGATTCAATGACTCTCCTTGCTTGCCAGGGCCGGGGCCATGCCCAGCACGCGGATGGTCACATTGGTGCGCAGCAGGCCGCCGCCGGCGCCTTCGAACCAGCCGAGTATCTGATAGGCGTTGGGTTCGAAGGTCAGCAGGCCGACCGCCACCGGCGTGTCGACGGGGATGGCGCGGATCTGCGGGGCGACGCGCGTGCCGCACACCAGCGCGCCGGGTCCGGCGGGCACCAGCGACAGACAGGGCAGCGCGCTCACGCGTTCATGCGCATCGACGTAAGCCAGCGCCTTGATCGCTTTGAGCGTCGAGAGCTTGCGGGCGATCTGCTGCGGCAGCAGGTCGGCGTAGCTTTCGCCCTTGGGAATGCCCAGGGCGCGCACGAGGCCGTATTCGGCGGCGAGCGCCAGGCGGCCCATGGTCCCCTGATGCACGATGTTTTGTTGTTCCAACCGCAACCAGCGGCCGACTTTGTCGCCGGGTTTGCCCGCTTCGTAGCCGTCGGCGTGCATCGCCAGCGACCACCAGCGCATCGATTGATCGATCACCAGCAAGGCGACGTGCGGATTGTTCGCGATGTTGATGCGCGGTTGATCGGGCAGAATGGCCGCAACGCGCACGAGGCGATCGTTGGCGGCGACGGCCGAGAGCGCGGGCACGAGGTTCGGGCGTCCGTCCTCGCCGAGGGTGGCGAGAAAACGCGCCGAGTTATTGCCGTGCAGCGCCTCGGCCAGGCGGCCGTCGATGGCGTCGGGATTTGCGGACATCGATGCTCCGGTTTGCGAAATTTCGGCCCGAGTGTAGCGCGCCGGGCACAGGATGCAAGGCGGTCGCCTACTGCGCGTAAGCGTAGCCGTCGGATTCGGCGATGATGCGCATGTGTCCGACCGGCAGCGTTTCGGCGCATTCACCGGTCAGGGAGGTCATGGTAAAGCCGAGCATGAAGTCGGCGATGTTGCCTTCGGCCAGGCAGCCGGAGATGGCCGTGGCGCGCTCGTAGGTGCAATTGTCGGCGGGGGTGAATCCGCTGAAAACGGCGAAGATGGAAAAGCAATCTTCCGTGCCGGTGATGAACGCGGCCGTGCCGTCGCTCGAGTCGATGTCGATGCTTTCGTAGGCGACGGTGATTTCGCCCTCGTCGGTCTGGTCGCTGAAGGCGTAGATGTACGCGGCGAGGTAGCCTTCGATGCCCAGGTCGTCGTACTCGATCAACAGCGAATCGGCCAGGAAGGAGCCGGAGAGGCTCGGCGGGTCGTCGCCGAGGTGCAGATCCATGCCGGCGTCGACCAGCGCCTGGAGGTCCTCGGCCGAGAAGATGTCGTTGACGCCTTCGGGCGCGTCGTCGATGAGCCCGTCGCCGTCCTCGTCGACGATGGTCGTCGAGCCGCCGACTCCCGCCGCCAGGGGCGTTTGTTCGTCGCCGCAGGTCGCGACGATCAGCAACAGGGCGAGCAGCAGGGCGATTCGGATGCGCATCATCCGGGTTCCTCCGTGGTTGTTTCGTCCGCTAACGATAACGCGACGGACGCGGCCGAGGCAACAAAAACGTCGTGGTCCGTTTTCGCGGATACAAACGCTTTTCGGGCCGGCATTTGACACCGCCCGTGCATCGTATAATAAAGAAGGACTTATCAGAAGAATGGCGTGGATTTTCTAGCGAGGGCAATCGATGAAACGCATACTCCGGTTTATCGCGGTCGGTGTGCTGCTGCTGAGTCTGTCGAGCGCGGACGCCAACCAGCGTCTCAAGGATGCGATCAAGATGCTCACGCCCGGGACGATCGCGCGGTTGGAAGCGGGGGAGGTGGTGGTCGTCAACCAGGCGTACACCGACGAACAAGGCAACAGCCAGGGCCAGGGCGTGGCGATGATTCTGGTCAACAAGCCGCGCAACGAGGCGTGGCGGCACATCACCGATTACGCCGCCTGGCCGCAGTTCATGCCCAAGATCACCAAGGCCACCGTTTACTCGCGCGACGGCGATCAGTACGGCGTGGAGTTCACGCTCAAGATCATGTTCAAGGACATCACGTTTTCCACCATGCGCACGCACAGTCCGATGGCCGGGTGCGTGACCTGGGTGATGGATCGCAGCCGCGCGAACGACATCGTCGACACGCAGGGCGCCTGGATGGTCAAGGCTCACGGCGCCGACAAGAGCATCCTGATTTATACGGTCAAGGTCGACTCGGGCTTCAAAGTGCCCAAGACGGTGCAGGAATGGCTGGCCGGGCGCGACATGCCCGGCGCATTGCGGGCGATGAAAATGCGCGTCGAAACCAACGGCGCTTATATCAAGAGTTAATCGGTAACCAAGCGACAACCGTCAGGAAAGGACCGACAATGAAAGTGGAAAAGACGTTTTACATCGAGGCGGATCCGGAAAAAGTATTGGCGGCGATGACCAGTCCCGCGCTGTTGGAAGAGGATCACAAATCGCGCAAGTGTCTGTCGTTCGATCTGACCGATCTGAACAAGACCGCGAGCGAGCACAAGTATCAGATCGTCACGACCGAATATACCCGCGGCCTGGGCGGCATCGACAAGGACAAGACCGAAAAGCACACCGTCGTGCATAACTGGAACCTGGGCGCCAAACAGTCCAAGTGGGTGTGGGCGAGCGACAACGAAGTGTCCAACAAGGCGCAGATCAGCGGCGGCACCGGCCTGAAAGCCAAGGGCAGCGGTACCGAAGTGACCATGATGGTCGAGGTCGAAGTGAAGATCCCGATGGTCGGCAAGATGATCGCCGGCAAACTCAAGGAAGGCTTCGAAAAGGGCTGGCCGTTGTACATCGATCGCGTGACGGCCTGGGTCAACAAGTAAACGCAAGCGAACAATCGCGCAAGAACCGCGCCCTCACCGGCGCGGTTTTTTTATTTCGCCGGCGCAGGCTGCGCCATGAACACGCGGCGGAAGTGGTCGGCGCATTTGCGCTGAATGTAGGAAATGAACACCACCGAGCCGTAATGGCCGGTCGGGATGGTGATGCGTCGCGGCCGGTGCGCCGCCTCCCACCAGACGGTGGACAGATCGTAGGGCACGATCAGATCGAAGCGCGCCGAAATCAGCAACACCTTTTGCGGATCGATCTTGGGCGCCACGGCCAGCGGGTCGATGTCGTGCCACAGGCGGTAGGCTTCATCGTAAAGCTGTTGGTGGGTCCATTGCCGCGTGGCGAGAAATTCCTCGCGCACCTGCTCAACCCACCCCTCGTCGGTGATCGTCAGCAACTGGGCCAGGTCGCCGCCGTTGAGCATCAGCACCGCCGCGGCCACGCGATCGTCGACGGCGGTGAGCACGCTGCCGAAAAATCCGCCCATCGAAATGCCGCTCACGCCGATGCGTTGTTTATCCAGTTCGGGGAGCGTCGTCCACCAATCGAGGCCGCGGCGCATGTCGATCACCGAGTTGATCAGCACGTTGCGCGTATGCTCCAGTCCTTTGGCCGGCAGGAACAACTCGGCCTTGCGCTCGAAGCGCAGCACGTGAAAGCCCTTATCGGCGAAGAACTCGGCGAAGGCGATCGACGGACCGTAGTCGCCGCCGAGAATCGGAATCTGGACGATGCCCGGCAGCGCGCCGTCGCCGTGCCGACGATAGTACCAGGCGATGACCTCGGTGTTGTTCGGATCGCTTTGGTCGTAGGCGGCAAAGCGGATGCGCAGGATGTCGTAAGCCTGGCGCGTTTCGGTCAACTCGACGGTCACCTCGCCGGGACCTTGTCGATAGTCGAAATTTTTCAGAGCGGCCGCCACGTCGCCGCCGTCGTTGGGCGCGTGCAGTTCCAGCGGCGGTCGCGCGCAACCGGCGATCATCAACACGGCAAACAGGAACGGTAAAAGGAATTGACGGCGCATGAGTCATCTCCGCAAAAGATCTTCCGCTCTTTTTAATGCGCTTTGCGACGGCTGGCAAACGGCGGGTCAGCGCCAGCGTTCGATGGATTTGACGCCCAGCGGGGTGACCTTGTCCAGGCAGATCATTTCCACTTTTCTCGTCTTGCGGTCGGTGAGGGTGAAGGCGAGGTAATCATCCTCGGCGAACACGATACCGTTGATGCACACTTCGCATTTGCTGTCGAGGTATTTGCCGAGGAAATCGTCCATCAGTTTGGGATGGCCGAACAACTCGGTAAAGGAATTTTCCTGCCGGCTCAGGCTCTGGCGGATTTTCGCGATGTTCAGCCGGAAGCGCGGAATGAGCGTAGGCACTTCGCCGCCCTGGAAAACGCGCGGGAACGGATAGCCGACGTTCGAATAGTTTTCGAACTGGGTGGTGGACAGTTGATCTTCAAAGAAGGAAATGCGTCCGTCGCCGTCGAGGTCGCGTTGCTCGATCCACTTGTTGCCGGTCGGATCGCTTTGTTCGAAGCGCACGCTGTCGAGGCGGCTGGACAGTTCGTCGTTGACCACCGGAAGGTTCCCGCCGCTCACCAACAAAGTCAGGTAAAAGACGGTCAGGATCAGCGGGATGACCGTATACCGGATGATGTGGCCCCAGTTGGTGCGGATTTCATGGTCGGGAATTTTTTTGAACAGGCGGCTGCCGACGCGCAGGTCGAGCCGGCCGTACAAACTGAGTAAGCTGAAAAGTAACAGGGCCAGCGCAATGATCATCCGGCCCCAATGAGGGACCTTATCGTTGACGATCAGTAATCCTTGCCATAGGTCATGCATAAGGACTCCCCGCCGCGAACTAACCTTCAGTGTACCCTATCCGGCAGGATCGGTGAACCATTATTGTTCTTTCTTCTTGAGTTTTTCAATACGCTCCAGATCGGCCAGCGCTTCGGCGCTACGGCCGGTTTGCTCGTACAAGGACATGCGCATCTGCAACAAGATTATATTGTCCGGATGTTCGGTGATCAGCTCGTTGAGAATCTTGAGCGCCTCGTTCGGTTTCTTCTGCGCCATCTTCACCGAAGCGATATTCAAACGCGGCTCGGCTCGTTTGGGCGCCAGGGAGCTGGCCTTTTCGAAATCGGGCAGCGCCTGTTCGACCTTGTTTTGCGCCAGGAACAACTGCCCGCGCATGTTGTAGCCGCGCCAGTCGTCGGGGGACATTTCGATGGCCTTGTTCAGCGCCTGTTCCGCTTCGGGCAGCTTGCCCTGCGATCCGAGCGTGTAGTGCAGCAGGACATACAGGTCCGGCGCGTCCGGCCGCAATTTGATCACCTGGCGCGTCACCTGCTCGGCCTGCGCCGGGCGACCCATTTTCAACAGCAGTTCGGCCTTGGCGTAGTAGGCTTCGATCGCCTCGGGCCCCAATTCGATGGCCTTGGTGAAATCGGCCAGCGCCTGTTCGGCGTCGCCCCGCTGCTGCATGATGTAACCGCGTCGCAGGTAGCCGCCGAAGAATCGCGGCGCCAGCGTGATGCACGAGTTGATGTCCGCGCGCGCCCCGACCGGATCGCCCTTGAGCACGTACACCGCCGACCGCTCGAGGTAGGCCTTGAAGTATTTTTTATCCAGTTTGATCGCCTGGGCGTAATCGGCCATCGCCTGATCCATCTGGTTGAGTTGGCGGTAGATCGTTCCCCGTTCGACGTAAAAGCGGGCGTCGTTCTTGTCCATCTCGATCGCCTTGGCGATATCCTTCTGCGCCGCGTCGGTGTCGCCGGCGGCAAAATGGATGCGGGCGCGCACGTAGTATCCCTCGGCCGTTTCCTTGAGTTGCAACGATTGATCGGCGTGCTGCTTGGCCGGTTCGGCGCGGTTGAGCCAGGCATCGACCAGCGCCAGTTGCGCATAGGCTTCGGCGAACTGGCCGTTCAGTTCGACGGCTTTGTGCAGATCGGCGTCGGCCTGTTTGAACAGGGCGATGTCGATGGAAGCCGTGCCGCGCAAAAACAGGAACTCCGGATCGTTGACCGCATCCTGATGCTTGGCAAGCAGATCCAGCGCCTGGTGATACTGATACTGTTGGATCAGCTTCCAGGCGTCGGCCTTCCAGCCGGAAAATTCCTGCGCGAAAGCCGGAGCGGTGCAAAGCAGCGTGGTCAACAATACGGCGATGACGATTCGTTTCATAAGGGTCCTCCGGGGATCGGAGCCCCTGGTATACCACAATTATCTTCACCGTCAAAAGCGAGGATTCGAACGGCGAACCGGCAATCGGATGATCGACCGGCGGTCAGGCTTTGGAATTTTTGCAATTATTTCGCGAATATCGACAGATTTTGTGCAAAACTTTTCATTTGCAGCCTTTTTTTTGTTTGTTATAGTCATCAAAGAAATCTCGTATTCCATTGCTCGAAGCGGAAGGCAAAATGAGTCTGACTTTTATCCTCTTCGTGATCGTTATCCCCTTATTGGCTGCCGGAGCGTTGGTCTATCCGCTGATCAAGTTTGTCCGCATGCGAGAGGATCGCCTGGAAAACGCGTTCGCGAAAACGCAAAAGCTCAAGGAAGAGGAAAAATTCGAGGAAGCGGAAGAGACGCTCTACCTGGCGTTGAAAAATGTTGGTTGGGACTATCAGGCCTACCTGCAGATGAAAAAGACCAACCGCCTGGCGACAATCCGCCAAACGCAGGAACCCATGATCAAGGTGGCGCGGGTGATGCGGGTGTTGCCGAAGAACAATTTCGATTGGGTGGCCGAAAAGCTGTTCTTTCTCGGCGAAGTCTACCAGGCGCAAAAAAAGGTCGAGAAACAATTGCGCCTGTTCACCGATCTGCGCAATTTCATCGACGACTACGGCAACGCCATCAGTCGTCTGGATCGTCTGTCGTTGCTGGCGCGCATCAGCACCCGCGAAGCGAAGATCGAATTCGAAAAGAAAAACTATCGCTCGGCCATTCGCTTGGACGCGTCCGCCTTTCTTCACCGGGTCGAGTATCTGTTCGGCGGGGCGCAGTTCGACGCATTGAAGGAAATCATTCCGTACCAAGGCTCCGAGTTGGTCCGGGAATCGTTGCGCGAACTGTCACGGGAAGAAGAGGCCGACGAATTGTACAAGATCGTGCAGCACGGCATTGTCGACGACGGGGCGCGCATCGAGTTGCGCCGTGTGCAGCGCGATCTCGACGATTTTTTCCAGGGCCGGCGTACGACCACGGACATCGAACGCGAAACGGCGCGCTTGATGCTGAAAAAGGTTTTGGAGAAGGCCGAGAAAACCGAAGGTCAAAAGGAAGAGTCCGAAGATGAGGACGAGTCGGGTTCCAACGACAACGGAGTTATCCTTTTATAGCTTGTGAACGGAAAAAATTAACAAGGAGGGATCATGGGTAAAATCGATATCGGCCAGGCGTTCGGCAAGGGTTGGGAATTGTTTTCCAAAAACATGTTGCCGTTGATCATCGGCATGTTGCTGACGGCGATCATCGGCGGCTTCAGTCTGGGTATTCTGATGCCGGCCATGATCGGCGGCATGTTTATGATCGTTCGCAAATCGTGGAACGGTGAAACGGCGGAAATCGGCGACGTGTTCGGCGGCTTCAAAAAATTCGGCACGCTGTTCGTCGGCGGCTTGCTGGCCATGATCATCTCCTCGCTGGGCGCGATCGCCTGTGGTATCGGCGCGATCGTCACCAGTGCGATGGTGATTTTCGTGTTCCCCTTGATCGTCGATAAAGACATGGGTATCGGCGAATCCATCGGCGCCAGCTTCGGCGCTTTCAAGGAAAACTGGCTCGGCACCATCGTCATTTCCCTGTTGGCCGGCCGCCGGCAGTTCGGTCTTCATCGGCGGCCTGTTCACCGCGCCGTTCGCCATGTGCGTGCTGTTTGTCGCTTACAAGCAGGTGTTCGGCGACTGATCGCGTGAGTTCGCATAACGTTGGATTTTGCGACGAAGGGGTCGGTGCATGCGCCGACCCCTTTTTTATTGGATGTCATGAAACGGATGGGTGAATACGAACTGGTCAAGATGCTCGGACAGGGCGGCATGGCCGAGGTGTGGCTGGCGCGCCGGCCGGGACCGCTGGGCACGCAAAAGTTCGTCGTGATCAAGCGCGTGCTCGCCCATCAGGCGGACAACCGCCGCTTTCGCGAAGCCTTCATCGACGAAGCGCGGCTCGCCGTGCGCCTCAATCATCCGCACATCGTCGCGGTGCAGGAAATCGTCACCGATCAGCAACAGCCCGCCTTGGTGCTCGAGCTGGTCGACGGCGTCGATCTGGAGCGCCTGCAGTTTGCGTTGGCCGCCGCCGGCCGCCGCTTTCCGCTCGGCGCCGCCGTGCGCATCGCCGCCGATCTGCTGCGTGCGCTCGACTACGCTCATCAGTTGGCCGACGAGGCCGGTCAGCCGCTGCACATCGTCCACCGCGACGTGAGCCCGCCCAACATCCTGCTGGGCCGTCACGGCGAAGTGAAGCTGGCCGACTTCGGCATCGCCAAGGCGCGCGGGCGGCTGACCAAAACGGCCTTCGGCATGCTCAAGGGCAAGGCCGCGTACATGAGCCCCGAGCAGGCCGGCGGCAAGGCGCTCGACCAACGCAGCGACCTGTTCAGCGTCGGCGTCGTGCTCTGGGAATGCCTGACCGGCCGTGCGCTGTTCGACGGCGGCGACGATCTGGCCACGCTCGATCGCGTGCGCGAGAGCGTCGCCGAAGCGCCGCATCTGCTGCGCGAAGAAGCGGGCGCGGACCTGAGCGCGGTCGTTTTGCGCTTGTTGGAAAAGGATCCGGCCGCGCGTTATGCACAGGCGCACGATGCGCTCGCCGCCTTGGAGAACACGCAGGCGTACCGGCAGGCCTCGGCGCGGGTGGTGGCCGAGTTGGTCGTCGAATTCGCCGGCAAATCGCCGACGACCGAAATTCGCAAAACCGACGAACTGGAAATCGAGCCGGCCGACGAAGCGGAAGACACGCAGGTGCTCAGGCCGAAATTTCGCCGGCTCAAGACGATCGCCGCGGCCGTTGCGTTGCTGGCGGTCGGGTTGTTCGCCTGGTGGCTGTCGCAAAAGCCGCCTTCGCCGACGCCTTCGTTGATCGAACCGTTGCGCGACGCCACGTTGATCGTGCAGCCGGGCACGCAGGGCGCGATCGCGTACTGGGACGATATTCCGCTGGGCGCGACGCCGGTCGTGCGCGATTATCCGTTGGATCGCGACCGGCACGAATTGCGGCTGCACCGGCCGGGATACGTTTCCCTGATTAAAAATTATTCCTTTCACAAACCGCGTCGTGTTGACACTTCACAGCAGTTGCTTCGGCAAAACGGAACGGTGTTCGTTTCGTCACAGGCTGCGTCGTCGTGGAGTATCGCCGGCACGACCATAGCCGCCGGCGAAGAGGCGGTGTTGCCCTCCGGCGGGTATCTGGCGCAAAACGAAGCGGGCGAGAAAAAGTGGATTCACGTGGGCGCCAACGGTCGAGTTGGACTCTAACCGTTTGGATTGTATAGAATAAATTCCTGTAAAAACTGAGTTGACAGGGTGAAAAATGACCGTTAGTCTTGCCTCGATTTTTGGGGGAACATCGTGATCCCGCTTCCGCGCAAAATTCTTTATCCAAAAATGAAATAAGGAGTAATGCCATGTACAGGTCGGTCGACGAGTTTATGAACAAGGTTATCGCCAAGAATCCCGCCGAACCTGAATTCCACCAAGCGGTCCGCGAAGTCATTCAGTCCATCTGGCCGGTCATCGAAGCCAATCCAAAGTACCAGGCCGCGAACATTCTCGATCGCATCGTCGAACCCGAGCGGGTGATTCTGTTCCGCATCTCCTGGACCGATGACCAGGGGCAGGTGCAGGTCAACAAAGGATTTCGCATCGAGATGAACAGCGCGATCGGCCCGTACAAGGGCGGTTTACGTCTTCACCCGAGCGTCAACCTGGGCATCCTCAAGTTCCTGGCTTTCGAGCAGGTGTTCAAGAACAGCCTGACCACGCTGCCGATGGGCGGCGGCAAGGGCGGCAGCGACTTCGATCCCAAGGGCAAGAGCGACGCGGAAGTGATGCGCTTCTGCCAGGCGTTCATGACCGAGTTGTCGCGCCACATCGGTCCGAACACCGACGTGCCGGCCGGCGACATCGGCGTGGGCGGCCGCGAAATCGGCTTCCTGTTCGGCATGTACAAAAAGCTGCGCAATGAGTTCACCGGCGTGTTGACGGGCAAGGGCCTCAATTGGGGCGGCAGCCTGATTCGTCGGGAAGCGACCGGCTATGGTTGCGTGTACTTCGCGCAGGAAATGCTCTCGACGCGCGGCGAAAGCTTCAAGGGCAAGACGGTCGCGGTGTCCGGCTCGGGCAACGTGGCGCAGTTCGCCGTGGAAAAAGTGCTCGACCTGGGCGGCAAAGTCGTGACGCTGTCGGACTCCAACGGCACGATCTACGATCCGGACGGCATCGACCGCGCCAAGCTCGCCTACGTCATGGAACTCAAGAACATCCGCCGCGGCCGCATCAAGGAATACGTCGAGAAGTTCCCGAACGCGCAGTACCTGGAAGGCCAGCGTCCGTGGTCGGTGAAATGCGACGTGGCGCTGCCCTGCGCGACGCAGAACGAAATCGACGCGGCCGAAGCGAAGATGCTGGTCGACAACGGCTGCTTCTGCGTCAGCGAAGGCGCGAACATGCCGACCGAACCCGAAGCGGTGGACGTCTTCATCGATCACAAAATTCTGTTCGGCCCGGGCAAAGCGGCCAACGCCGGCGGCGTGGCGGTGTCCGGTCTGGAAATGAGCCAGAACAGCATGCGCCTGGCCTGGACGCGCAAGAAGTCGACACCCGCCTGCACGGCATCATGAAGTCCATTCACGAAGCCTGCGTCAAATACGGCAAGGACGGCGACTTCATCAATTACATCAACGGCGCGAACATCGCCGGCTTCATCAAAGTGGCCGACTCGATGATCGATCAGGGCGTGGTCTGAGCGATCCGCAAGCGCAAAACGACGGGGGACATCCGCTTGGATGTCCCCTGCTTTTTTTTCGGCCGATGAGGTAAAGTAACGCGCATGAAACAGGAACTGCCGCTCAAGTACCGCAAGTACAATGCGTTGATGCCGCACCGCGTGCGCGACGTCCTGCTGGTTTCCTCGCTGTATGACGCGTTCATCCTGCAGGAAGATGCGCACCTGTCGGAGCAGATTTTCCTCGAATACAAATCGCTCTCGTTGTCCAGCGCGCCGATGTTCACCCACGTGACCAGCGGCGAAGCGGCGATCGAGGCGATGAAGAAACGGCGTTTCGATCTGGTGCTGGTCATGCCGCGCATCGCCGACATGAAGCTGCTGGACCTGGGCCGCAAGATCAAGCAACTGCGCCCGGGCCGGCCGGTCGTCGTGCTGACTTTCGAGACCAACGAACTGCAGCGCCTCGAGCCGCTGGTCGATTCGGAATACATCGACGCCGTGTTCATGTGGAACGGCAACTCGAAGATCCTGTTGGCGATCATCAAGTACATCGAGGATCGTGAGAACATCGACAACGACCTGGCCGAAGCCGACGTGCGCGTGATCATGGTCGTCGAGGATTCGATCCAGTACTACTCGGCGTTTTTGTCGGTGCTGTATCCCGAGTTGATGGAGCAGTCGCAGTCGCTGTTTTCCGAGGGCATGAACCGCCTGCAGAAACTCATGCGCATGCGCACGCGCCCCAAGGTGCTGCACGTCACCAGTTACGAAAAGGCGCTGGAGCTGATCAACAAGTACCGCGACAACCTGCTGGGCGTGATCAGCGACATCGGCTTTTACCGCGAAGGCCGCCACGACATGGACGCCGGTCTGGCGCTGGCGCGCAAGGTTCGTTCGATCAGCCCGGACATGCCGATTCTCATGCAGTCGTTCAACGAGGAATACGCCGAGCGCGCGCACGAACTGGGCGTGCAGTTCGTCAATAAAAAATCGCCCTCGCTGCTCTACGAGATCCGTCGCTTTTTGAAAGACTACCTGGGTTTCGGCGATTTCATTTTCCGTATGCCCGACGGTCACGCCGTGGCGCGCGCGAAGGACATCCGCGAATTCGAAAAGTGCATCGCCAGCGTGCCCGACGAGTCGCTGCTGTACCACAGCCGGCTCAATCACATTTCCAACTGGTTGATGGCGCGCAGCGAATTCGAAATCGCCCAGCGGCTCAAGCCGCAGCGGGTGACCGACTTCGCCGACACCGCCGAACTGCGCGAATACCTGGTCAGCGTGATTCACCATACGCGCAAGGATACCGGCACGGGGATGATCGCCGATTTTTCCTCGCAGTCCTTCGACCTGGAAAGCACCTTCCAGCGCATCGGCCTGGGTTCGCTGGGCGGCAAGGCGCGCGGGCTGGCCTTTCTGAACATGCTGTTGACCAACAATCCGTACTACGGTCAGATCGCCGGCATGCCGGTGCAGGTGCCCCAGACGTTCGCGGTCGCCACGGATTTCTTCGATCAGTTCATGGAGCTCAACAGCCTGTACGGCTTCGCCCTGCGCTCCGACGACGACGATGAAATCGCCCGCCAGTTTTTCCAGGCGCAACTGCCCGGTCAGCTGAAGGAACACCTGCGCGAACTGGTGGAGCAGATTCAGGGCCCGCTGGCGGTGCGCTCCAGTTCGATGCTCGAAGACGATATGTTCCATCCCTTCGCCGGCATCTACCGTACGATCATGATTCCCAACAACCAGGAATCGGCGGAGGTGCGCCTCCAGGAGTTGGCCAACTCGATCAAGCTGGTGTACGCCTCGACCTTCTTCCGCAACGCCAAAGCGTATCTGGAAAACACCAACCACCGGGTGGAAGAGGAAAAAATGGCCGTGGTTATCCAGCGGCTGATCGGCCAGCGGTACAACGGCCGCTTCTACCCGCACTTTGCCGGTGTCGCGCACTCGTACAACTTCTATCCGCTTGGGCCGCAAAAGGCGGAGGACGGCGTCGTGCAACTGGTGCTCGGCCTGGGGCGGATGGTTGTCGACGGCGGGCAGGGCCTGCGTTTTTGTCCGCGGTACCCGCAGGTGGTGCCGCAGTTCGCCAAGCCGGTGCTGGTCTGGAAAAATTCCCAGCGGCAGTTTTACGCGCTGGATTCACAATGCTGCGCGGTGTCGCCCGAGACGGCGGTGATGGGCAACCTGCGCCGCTTCGAGGTGCTCGACGCCGAGGCCGACGGCACGGTGCAGTTGATCGGCAGCAAGTACAACACGCAGGACGATGTCATCACCGAAAGCCCCGATGTCGTCGGGCCCTGGGTGGTGACCTTCAACAATATCCTCAAGCATCGCAGCATCCCGTTGGACGAAGTGCTCGTCGAGCTGCTGGACATGACCTCCAGCGCGATGGGCGCGGCGGTCGAGCTGGAAATCGCCGTGGACATGGGCGACGTCGGCAAGCGCGTGCCCCGCGGGCAGAAGCGCCGGGAGCCCACGCTGTACGCCCTGCAGGTGCGGCCCTTTGCCACGCGCAACTCCATCGCCGAAATCAACCTCGACCACATTCCCGCCGAGCGGGTCATCTGCCGTTCGCACCAGGCGTTGGGCAACGGGCAGTACGGCGATCTGGCCACGGTCGTTTACGTGAAAAACGACGTGTTCGACCCGGCCAACACGCGCAAGATCGCCCGCGAGGTCGGCCAGTTCAACCAGCGGCTCAAGAACGACGGCCTCGACTATGTGCTGATCGGCCCGGGTCGCTGGGGCTCGTCGGACTACTGGCTGGGCATCCCCGTGGAGTGGGCGCAGATTTCCAACGCGAAAATCATCATCGAGGCGTCGCCGAAAGGGTACAACGTCGATCCGTCGCAGGGCACGCACTTCTTCCACAACATCACCTCGCTGCACATCGGCTACTTCACGATTCCGCCCGGCGCGCAGACCGACGACCTGCGACAGGAGGCCTTCGTGGATTGGACGTGGCTCAACTCGCGTCCGGCGCTGGCCGAAACCGAATTTCTGCGCATGGTGCGCCTGCCGCGACCGCTGACCGGCTTCATCGACGGACGCATCGGGCAGGGCGTGCTGGTGCACGAACCGGGTGCATGACCGGCAAATCATATTTTTGGTAAAGGGGATTTACATTCCCACCGAAAATCTGCGAATGTAGCGCTCCATTTTTCCACGTCGGCGGACGTGCCGGACGGAAAAATGCGGGTTGTACAATTAGTTACATTGACAATCCAGGACTCAAACTTATGTTTGATCATCACATTTTAAGGTAGAGGAGCACGGATATGGCAACGAAGTATGTTTATACCTTTGGTGATGGCAAGGCCGAAGGCGAAGCGAAAATGCGTGAGCTGCTCGGCGGCAAAGGCGCCAATCTGGCCGAGATGAGCCGCATCGGCGTGCCGGTGCCCGCCGGTTTCACCATTACGACCGAGGTCTGCACCTATTACTACGATCACAAACAGACCTATCCCCAGGGCATGAAACAGGAAGTGGAACGCGCTCTCAAGCACGTGGAAAAGGTGATGGGCGCGAAATTCGGCGACGCCAAGAATCCGTTGCTGCTTTCCGTTCGTTCCGGCGCGCGCGACTCGATGCCCGGCATGATGGACACGGTGCTCAACCTGGGCCTCAACGACGTGACGGTGCAGGCGTTGGCCGCGGCCAGCGGCAACGATCGTTTCGCGTGGGATTCCTACCGGCGTTTCGTGCAGATGTACGGCGATGTCGTGTTGGGTCTCAAGCCGACTTCCAAAACCGAGATCGATCCCTTCGAGAAGATTCTCGATGAGGTCAAAGAGAAAGCCGGCGTCGAGCTCGACAACGAACTGGGCGTCGAGGATCTGCAGAAACTCGTTAAGCTGTTCAAGGCTGAAATCAAAAAACAGACCAAGAGCATCTTCCCCGAGGATCCCTGGCAGCAGTTGTGGGGCTCGATCGGCGCGGTGTTCGGTTCCTGGAACAACCAGCGCGCGATCATCTATCGCCGCCTGAATAAAATCCCCGACGAGTGGGGCACGGCCGTCAACGTGCAGGCGATGGTCTTCGGCAACATGGGCGACGACTGCGCCACCGGCGTGGCCTTCACCCGCGACCCCGCGACCGGAACCAACCTGTTCTACGGCGAGTATCTGCGCAACGCGCAGGGCGAGGACGTTGTGGCCGGCATCCGCACGCCCAAGCCGATCGCCGAGCTGAAAAAGGAAATGCCCAAGCTGTACAAGGAACTCAACGACATCCGCCTGCGGCTGGAAAAACACTATCGCGACATGCAGGACGTCGAGTTCACCATTCAGCGCAACAAGCTGTGGATGCTCCAGACGCGCAACGGCAAGCGCACCGGCTTTGCCGCCTGCACCATCGCCGTGGACATGGTCAAGGAAAAGCTGATCGATGAAAAAACGGCGATCAAGCGCGTGGATCCCAACGCCCTGAACCAGTTGCTCGCCCCGATTTTCGATACGAAGAAAAAAGCGGCGGCGGTCAAAGGCGGCGCGTTGCTGGCCAAGGGCCTGCCGGCCGGGCCGGGCGCGGCGACCGGGCGCATCGTCTTCCACGCCGACGACGCCGAAGCGATGGCCAAAAAAGGCGACCCGGTGATTTTGGTGCGCATCGAAACCAGCCCCGAGGACATCAAGGGGATGAAGGCCGCGCAGGGCATTCTGACCGCCAAGGGCGGCATGACCAGCCACGCGGCGTTGGTGGCCCGGCAGATGGGCCGCGTGTGCGTCGCCGGCTGCGGCGCGCTGGATATCGACTACAAAAAAGGCACGATGAAAGTCGGCGGCAAGACCTTCAAGGAAGGCGACTTCATCAGCCTCGACGGCAGCGCGGGCGAAGTGCTCGCCGACAAGATCGACGTGTCGCCGTCGGAAGTGAAAGTCGCGCTGTTCGGCAAGGGCGCGGCGGCGACCAAAGCCAAACGCAGCCGCACCTACCAGGCGTTCGCCAAGCTGATGGCGTGGGCCGACAAGTTCCGCAAGCTCGAAGTGTGGACCAACGCCGACCAGCCCAACCAGGCGGCCGACGCGGTCGTTTACGGCGCGCACGGCATCGGCCTGTGCCGCACCGAGCACATGTTCTTCGGCGGCGACCGCATCGTGGCCGTTCGCGAAATGATCCTCGCCGACGACCTGGCCGGTCGCGAAAAGGCGTTGGCCAAGCTGCTGCCGTATCAGCGAAAAGATTTCATCGGCATTCTTAAAGCGATGGGCGCCCGCCCGGTGACCATCCGCCTGCTGGATCCGCCGTTGCACGAGTTCCTGCCGCACACTCCCGCCGAGATCGCCGAAGTCGCCAAGGCGATGGGCGTCAGCCCCAAGGTGATCAAGGCGAAGACCGCTGCGTTGCACGAGTTCAATCCGATGCTCGGTCATCGCGGCTGCCGCCTGGGCGTGACGTATCCGGAAATCTACCGCATGCAGGTGCGGGCGATCGTTGAAGCGGCCGTGCAGGTCAAGACGGTCAACAAGATCAACGTGCATCCCGAGATCATGATTCCGCTGGTCGGGCACGTCAAAGAGCTCGACATGCTGCGCAAGGAAGCCGAGCAGATCATCGCCGAGGTGTTGGGCAAGAAAAAGATGAAGCTCGACATCATGATCGGCACGATGATCGAATTGCCGCGCGCCGCGTTGACCGCCGGCGACATCGCCAAGGTGGCCGACTTCTTCAGCTTCGGCACCAACGACCTGACGCAGACGACCTTCGGCCTGTCGCGTGACGACGCCGGTTCGTTCCTGCCCGAGTACGTGGCCAAGGGCCTGCTGCCCGAGGATCCGTTCGTCGCCATCGACCAGAACGGCGTCGGTCGCCTGATGCAGTTGGCCGCGACCGAAGGCCGCGCGACCAACGCCAAGCTGCAGGTCGGCATCTGCGGCGAGCACGGCGGCGAGCCCAGCTCGGTCAAGTTCTGCCACAAGATCGGCCTGAACTACGTGTCTTGCAGCCCGCCGCGCGTGCCGATCGCGCGCTTGGCCGCCGCGCAGGCCGCGCTCGAATAGTCCGACGCCAACGGATAACGAAGAAGGGGCCGCTGCGGCGGTCCCTTTTTTATTGGGTGGGATTGTCGACGACCAGCGGGGAAAATTTAAACAGGCGATACAGCGGTTTGCCGTCCGTGCCGTCGATGACGGTTTCGGTTTCGACGACCAATTTCATTTCGGCCATTTTTTCCGCGATGCGCCAAGGCACTTGATCGAAGACCGTGTGGGCGACGTCGTGGGCGACAAACACGTTGCGCGCATCGAGCATCGCCGCGCCCAGATGATCCATCGCCTCGTTCGTCGCCGGAGCCAGCGCCAACGACCAGAAAATTTCCTCGTAATCGAACCGGCCGTTGAACGCGACCACTTGCGTGGTCATGCCCCAATCCAGAAATTGATAACGCGCTGTCGGATTGGTGGCGATCTGCGCGGCCAGTTTGTCGATCGCCGGCGACCAGTTGCCCGCGCCGCCGCGCCGATCGAGCGTGAGTTCCACGTCGCCCACGGCAATCGCGGAGGTCAGCAGCAGCGGCAACAGAATCAGGATCGTCCCGACCCGCCGCGCGCGTTCGTTGGTGAAGGCATGGTCGATAAACAACCACACCAGCGCGGCGGCCAGCACGTGCGTTGTCGGCACGAGGCTAAAGTAATGATGGCTGCCGCCGACCTGCGGCACGAGCAGCAACAGGATCGTCTGCAGGCCCAGCAGCGTAATGAAAAACGGCAGCGCGCGGTCGGTCCAGGCGGGCGTTTGAAAAATTTTCCGCCGTAGCAGCGGCAAGGCGATCAGCCCGGCCAGCAGCAGATGCGGCAGCATGGTGCGCTTGGTGGTTATGCTGCCTTCGCCGAGGAAATTGTGAATGGGATAAAAGCCGCGCAGCGTATCAAACAGAGCGTAGATTTTGAATTTGAGCGTCAGCCAGCCAAAGGGATGCGGCACCGCGCCCAACGACCAACGCAACAATTCGCTGTGCGTCAGCCAGAACAACCACGCGGGCAGGGCGGTCAGCAAAAACAGCGCAAGCGCCTGGCCCCACGTTTTTCCCGGCACGGTGCGCAGCGCCGGCCGGTAACAAAGCGCCGCGGCGCAGATCAGCGCAAACAGGAAAAAAACGAAATCGGCTTTGTTCCATAATCCCAGACCGGCCAACGCCGCGCCGAGAAGCAGCCAACGCGCGTTTTGCTTTTTGATGAACGCCACGATGCACGCCAGCAAACCGGTGCGCAGCAACAGCGCCAATGCGCACGGTCCCCAATCCTCACGCACGTGATGCAACGCGGACGGGTCGAGCGCGAAGAGCAGCGCGGCCAGAGCCGCCTCGCGTCGGCCGAAGGCCTGCGCGGCGAGCCACGCGGTCAGCAACAACGCGGCCATGCCGACCAGGACCATCGGCGCGCGCAAGGTGGCCGGCGTGAAACCCGCGTGCTTCAACCACGGTTTCAGCAAGATGCTTTTGAGGCCGCCGAGGTAGGGCATGTGCATGAGCACCGGTCCGCCGTCGCCCAGTTGCGCCACGGCGAAACGGCTCGGCGCGTCGACCAGCGGCGGCACGAAAAGGCATTCGTCGTATTGCAGACCGGGGCGGTCGAGTCGATGCAGCCCGACCAGGCCGTAGAGCAACAGCCCGAGGAGCACGATCGCGACGGCGGTTTTTTTGTTCATGGACGTGCGCACATTAAAGCAAGGGGCGGTCCGTCGGACCACCCCCCCGGTTGTTTATATGGTCGTTCGACTAATCAGCAACCGCACCCATCGTCCCGCCGTTGGCGGGATTTCGCTTCGCTCAATCGTCTTTAGCAACCGCACCCGTCGTCGTCGTCATCGTCGTCGCTGTCGCCGTTGTCGTCATCATCGGCGATGTCGTCATCGTCGGCGGCGGAATCGTCGTCGTCGGTCGTGTCGTCATCCTCGCCGAATCCTTCGCAGGCGGGGTCGTCCAGGTCGGTCAGACCGTTGCAGTCGTTGTCGTTGCCGTCGTCGCAGATTTCCGTTCCGCCCGGATACGAATTGGGATCGTCATTTTCGCAGTCGAGGATTTCGTCCGGCGAGCATGCGCCGCCCCAGTAGAAGCCGTCGCCGTCGGTGTCGAAGCACACGTCGTGATAGAACCAATCCATCACGCGCTGCAGGTAGGTCGTCGCCTGGTCGACCGGTAGGGCGATCAGCGGGAAGCCGGAGAACGCGAGCCGGTAGTCGGCGGTGCCGTCGTACTCGGGCGGATAGCGCAGGCCGGTGATCTTGCCGTTGCCGTTGATCCAGGTGGCCGTCGCTTCGTCCATCGGCTTGATCGTGTCGACCCAATTGGCGAACGGCATGTTCAGATTGCCGCCCAGCCCGTCGGTGAGGAAGTCGCCGGCCAGACCGCCGACTTGTTCATACTGCGTGTCGTTCCAGTAGCGCGCGACTTTAATGTAATTGCGCGTGAACTGCCATTGCAGATCGTAGATGTTCTGCAGCAGATCCTGTCCGATGATCAGCAGATTGCCGCCGGCGTCCAGGTATTCGCTGATCGCCGCGCTTTCCGTCTCGCGGAAGAAGTTGGACAGCGACGGGCCGGTGAACCAGAACACGGCCGGCGCATCGAGAATGTCTTCGAGCGGCCAGCGGCGCTGGTCGGTGATGTCCCACACGTCGTAGTCGATGCCCAGGGCGTCGAAGATCGGACCGTAGGTGTCCATGCCGTTGAAGTCGCCGTCGTCGGAGATGATCAGCAGGTCGGCCGGATACTTGAGGTGACCCTTGAGCGTGAATTCGGCGCTTTCGTACAGCGGGTGCGTCGCTTCCAGCACGATCTCGATCGGGCCGCGCTGCAGCAACGACGAGGGGAACGTGCCGCCGAAGATGCCGTCGTTGGCCGCTTCGTCGTCGTGCAGACCGTCATCGTAGAAGGGGATCGACACGCCCAACACTTCGGCGCTGAGCATCGCGTCGGCCACGCCGCGCAGGCAATCGCTGGTCACGCGGACTTTCATCGGCATGTCCAGCAGGCTGTAACGGATGAAATTCTGCGCCGGCAGCATCGGCCGGATGGCCAGTTTCTCGTTGGTGCACTGCGGGGTGATCGGCAGCAGCGTTTCGTCGCCCAGGTTCGACGAGCCCCAGCGAATGCGGAAGTAGCCGCTTTCGCCCCAGCCCGAGCCCCAGGAATTTTTGCAGATCCAGTAGCGCGCGTCGGCGTCGTAGCCGACCAGCACGACCGCGTGGCCGCCCATGTACGAGCCGCTCTGGCTGTAAATGCCGCCTTCGTAATAGAAGAAGTCCTCGTGCACGTCGAAGGACACCGAAACCGGACCTTCCTGCAACGCCTGCATGATCTGCAGGTATTCTTCCTCGGTGTCGGCCGGATCCTCCAGCACGATCTGGTAATCTTCCAACGCGAGCGTGCGCAACGCCCAGTCGTCGCATTTGCGGTCGCAGTCCTCGTCATAGGCGCTGTAGTCCATGCACCACTCGTCGGGAATGCCGATCGCCTTCGCGGTCTGCAGCACGTCTTCGCTCCAACCGCCGCCGCAGCCCAGCAGGCTTTCGCAACTGACGATGAACTGCTCGGACAGATCGAGCGTCGGATTGTCCATGCCCAGCGCGATCGCCCAGGCCGATTCCACCGCGCCGACGCCGGCGAAGGCGTAGCACGAACCGCAATCTTCCTGATCGCGCACGCCGGTCACGAAGTCGCCGCCGTTGTCGCGCCAATCCAACTTGGTCGGCAACGTTTTGGGATCGCGCTTGGGTGTGAAGTACGGCGCGAAAGCCGGCTTCGGATTGGGGATCCAACCGAGGCGATTCAATTTCTCCTCATAGGTAAGATCGCTGACCGACGTGTGGCCGGCAACCCATCCGGTGCCTTGTTCTTCGAGCAAATCCTGCCCGCCGCCCGGGGCCGACGGATCGGCCGCGGCAAAGCTCAACGGCCAGGCCGTGCCAAAAAGAATGAGAAGACCCAGAAGCAAGAACCGTCGCATAATATTCCCTCCGCTCTCGCGAGTGTTAATCCGCTCATTTTTATCCTTAGTTAGCCCCATTTGGCAAGAGAAGTAGTCAATTTAAAATAGAAGACCGGGCGTCCGAAAACGCCCGGTCAACTGTCGGAGTTGGTACTGCGTTACTGCAGCAGGCTCAAGGCGACCGTCGGAGACTGATTCGCCTGAGTCAGAATGCTGACACCGGCCTGCACCAGGATGCTGTACTTGGTCAGGCTCGCCGTTTCGGCCGCGATATCCACGTCGCGAATACGGCTTTCGGCAGATGTCAAGTTC
>Ga0116164_10000350_pt1 | contig 41407 bp, 37 predicted proteins | sample AD_UKC109_MetaG_FD_89888 | JGI IMG/M metagenome (GOLD analysis project Ga0116164, IMG submission 89888) | Active sludge microbial communities of municipal wastewater-treating anaerobic digesters from Hong Kong - AD_UKC109_MetaG | ecosystem: Engineered > Bioreactor > Anaerobic > Digestate... | reverse complement strand
GCGGCCGGTTTCTTGGCGGCCGGTTTCTTGGCGGCCGGTTTCTTGGCGGCCGGTTTCTTCGCGGCCGGTTTCTTGGCAGCCGGTTTCTTGGCGGCCGGCTTCTTGGCGGCCGGCTTCTTCGCGGCAGGCTTCTTCACCGCCACTTTTTTCTCTTCAGCCATCTCGACTCCTTTCCGCGATCTTGACGATCGCAACGGCGCCCGTGGTCAAAACCTTTTCGGGCAGGCCCTTTTGTTTACGGTAACGATTTATCTCAACCACACCTCTAGTTGGTTTTGGTCTATTTGACCGCAAACTGTTTCGGCAGTTTCGTGCCCTTCGGATTGAGGTCGACCAGATCGGGATGCACGAAAATGCCGTCCTTCTGAATCATCCGGCCGTCGAACATCAGTTCGCCGTCGCCGGTGAGAATCTTCACCAGGTCCCAGTGAATGGCGCTGCGATTGCCGTTGTCGCAATCCTCGTAACTGGCTCCGGGCGTGAAGTGAATCGACCCGTAGATTTTTTCGTCGAACAAAATGTTGCGCATCGGCTGCGTGATTTCGGTATTGGTGCCGACGGCGAATTCGCCGACATACCGGGCGCCTTCATCGGTGTTGAAAATGTGGTTGAGAGCGGCGGTCAGATCGCCGGCTTCCGCTTTGACGATTTTGCCTTTTTCGAACTCGAGACGGATGTTGTTAAACTCTTTGCCCATGTACACGCTGGGCGTGTTGTAGGTGATGTACCCTTCGACGCTGTCGCGCACCGGCGCGGTGTACACTTCGCCATCGGGGATGTTGGCCGTACCGTGGCAACTGATGGACTTCATGCCTTTGAGCGAGAATTTCAGATCGGTGTCGGATGCCTTCAGGTGCACGGTCTTGGCGGCGTTGAGCAGTCGCACGAGTTTCGCCTGCTTCGTCTTCAACGAAGCGTAATCGAAAATCGTGCAGCGGAAATAAAACTCGTAGAACTCTTCGAGGCTCATTTTCGCGTCTTGCGCCATGGCGTTGGTCGGCCAGCGGCTGACGACCCACCGCGAGTTGTTGACGCGTTCGTCGAGAATGGGCAGCAACGTTTTCTGATTCAGGCGCATCGTGTCGTGATTCGCGTTGGCGTAGACCATCGCGTTTTCCGGCGCGCGCACGCCGATGAACACGTCGACCTGTTTCATGAAGTCCAATTTGTGCTGCGGGAAGTACCCCGCCTGCGCCTTGGTGGCGTGGTTGTAAAAGTCCTTGGTGATTTCCGGGAACTCGAAATCGATGGCGACGTATTTCGCGCCGCGCAGGAGACATTGTTTGTGCAGCTCTTTGATGATCGGGTAGGTGTCGACGCCAACCATGTTGAGCAGGACGACATCGCCCTTCTTCACACGTGTGGAATATTCGACAAGAACCTTCGCCAGTTGAGCAACTCGTTGGTCGAACATGCGCATCCCTCCGTAATCGAATCTGCGTCGCCCATCTTGTCAACACCGGATGCGCTGTCCCCGAAATGATTCGCTTACGCCACACATGCACCGAACTTCATCGTTCGGTCGCGTCGAATCATTTCCCCCCACAGCAATAGATAGCTTTTTGATTATCAAAGTGCGCAAATTGTGTCAACTTTTTTTCTTACGTGAGCGACAAAATTAGATAGAAAATATTCGCTTCGCTCCTTGCGCAAATCGTCGTCCGCAAATTTTCACGAACGACAAAATTCACGACGCCCTTTGTTTGCTATGGTTTTATCAATCGTGTTAGTATTGCACGTTGGAAAATTAAATCGAATCCTCTGCCAGGGGAGTGAACGATGAAACGATTTTTTTTCGCTTTGATTTTTTGTCTGCTACCGCTTGCCGTCGCGTGGGCCGGCAATGCCGATCCCGATCAGATACGTCTGTCGTGGGAAGATGACGCGACCGCGACGTTGACGATCGCGTGGCGCACCGTGGACACCGGCGTCACCGAATCGGTGTGCCACTTCGGAGAAACGGCCGCGCACGGGCAGCAGGCAACCGGCTCGACCTACACCTTCACCAACGCGACGGGCCTGCATCACAAAGTGCGGATCACCGGTCTGGAACCGCGTACGGTGTATCACGTGTCGTGCGGTGACGGCGGCTCGCACATGTTCGGCGACCGCACGTTCATCACCGCGCCGGACGTCGACGACGTGTGCGAACCGATTCGTTTCGTCGCCATGGGCGACTCGCGTTCGAGCCTCGATTCCGGCGCGAGCATTCTGTGGTCGACGATCATGGATGCGGCGACCGATGAAGTGCCCGACTTCATTCTCTTCACCGCCGACGCCATCGCCGACGGCGATGAGGTCGAAGACGGCTGGGACGATTGGTTCGACAAATCGCACGACGTCGGCGACTACCCGATGATGATGATCTGGGGCAACCACGAACATCGCAGCAACTCGGCGTATGGGCCGTTGTTCCACATGCCGGTCAACGAGGCGAGCGGCACCGACGACTTCTGGGAACTGCGCTACGGCTACATCCACCTGTTCGGTCTGGACACCGAAGAGCAGCCGTACGATTTGCAGGCGACCTGGCTCGACGAAAAGATGGGCGCGAGCGACGCGATCTGGAAAATCGCCGCGCACCATCGTCCGGCCTACAGCTCGGGCACCTCGCACGGTTCGGAACCGGACGTGCAGGATTACTTCGTGCCGATTTACGACGAGTATCATCTCGACGTCGCCTTCTCCGGGCACGATCATATTTACGAACGCACCAAGCCGATCTACGACGGCAACACCACCGCCAACTACAACCTGGGCACGATGTACGTCGTCACCGGCGGCGCCGGCGCGGCGGTCAATCCGATCCTGAACATCTTCACCTGGTGGTGGCAGTACGGCATCGGCACCTGGCATTACACGCTGATCGAAATCGAATTCGACACGATGCATCTGGCCGCCTACGACTCGTTGGGCATCAAGCTCGACGAAGTGACCGTCACCAAACCCGACATCGGCGACCCGACCGCTTCGTTCTTCAAAGACGTCGATGAAGTGCACGTCGGCGAGGAAGTGGTGTTCGACGGCCGGGCGAGCTTCGACCCCTGCGGCGAGCTGACCTGGGCGTGGGATTTCGGCGACGGCCAAAACGGCGACGGCGCCATGGTCTCGCACACCTACGAAAGCGAAGGCGAAGTGACCGTCACCTTGATCGTCACCGATTTGAACGACAACACCGCGCAGTTCACCGACACCTTCACCGTGCTGCCCGCTCTGGCCGATGACGACACCGGCGACGACGACACCGGCGATGACGACACGATTGACGATGACGACGATACCGGCGACGACGATGCGGCCGACGACGACGCAACCGACGACGATGCGACCGACGACGATACCGTGCTTGACGACGACGCATCCGGCGGCGATGACGACGATGACGACGACGGCTGCGGCTGCTAGGAATGCCGAATGGCGAATGCGGAATGTGGATTGTAAACCTGCCCGGTGGCGCTGATACGCCGAACGCGGAGAGGCTTGTCAGTGTCCAATGACAACACTGATAAACTCGCTCGCTCGCGCATCAGTGACACCAACTATTGAATAAAAAGAAGAGGCGGTCACGATCGACCGCCTTTTCTTTTTGGCTATCGCGCGCCCCACGACGAACTTTTAAAATGAATGAGCCGCGAAGTCGTTTCGCGGCTCATTCGTTCTATGAAATACAAGAATTACCAGCCCGTACCGTGCGGCTCAGTGTCGGCAACAATTACCGATCCTGATCATTCCGCATTCGCCGTTCCGCATTATCAGCATCCGCACCCGTCATCGTCGTCATCGTTGTCGTCATCGTCGTCATCGTCGTCGTTGCCGCCGGTGTCGTCATCGTCGGTGTCGTCGTCGCTGCCGCCGCATTCCGGGTCGGTCGCGTCGACCTTGCCGTTGCAGTCGTTGTCGATGTTGTCGGTGCAGATTTCCGTCTGATTCGGATTGACGTTTTTGTTGTTGTCGTTGCAGTCGTCGCCGCCGCAATCCTCGGCGTCGAAGCCGTCACCGTCGGCGTCGCAGGTGGTCAGGCCCGTGATCACCAACGAAGCTCCCTGCGGACCGCTGGGCACGTCATAGCCTTTGACGATCACTTCGTAACCGCCCTTGCTCGGCGACTCGATGTACACCTGTTCGACGGGATTGATGTGGTCCTCTTTCGGCGAGGCCGCTTCGCTCACGTCGCTCGGGTTGGGACTCCAGGGCAGGTAGATCGTGCCGCCGGTGCTCTTCACCTGCAGGTCGAGGTCGTTGACCAGATCGCGGCCGGTGAGGATCGGCCCGGGCACGTCGGTCCAAACCAGCGTAACCTTGATCGGCTCGCCGGTGCTGCGGAAGTGCCGCGACCACTGGTCGCCCTGATCCAACGAGATCACCGTGTACGTTTCGTCGAGGATCAGATCGAGCATCGCCGGAATGCGCAGACCGCCGAAGCCGAACGTATAGTCCGGACCGGCCATGCCCAGATCCTGCGCGCTGTGAATGACCAACGCCTTGGCCAGCGAGGGCGACAGCGCCTCGCCGGTTTCGCGCTCGTAAAGCTCATAGGCCAACGCGGTCGCGCCGGTGACCACCGGGGCCGCCTGGCTGGTGCCGCTCATGTCCATGTAGAGCATGCCCGGCGCGTAAAACACCGAGACGCAGCTTTTCGTGCCGCTCATCATGCCGCCGCCCTCTTCGTGGCCCGGCGCGGTGACGTCGGGACGCAGGCGGCCGTCGTCGGTCGGGCCGCGGCTGGAGAAGTAGGCGATCGATTCGTCGTTGACCACCGAGGCGCCGACGCAGATCGTGTTCTTGGCCGGCACCGGCGGCGGAATCAGGCGGAAGTCGCCGGAGCATCCCGAGGTGCGCTCGTTGCCCGCGGCCCACACGATGATCATCTCGCGGCCGAACCGACCGGCGATGATGTCGTCGATCAACGCCGCCGAACCTTCGTAGTCGCCCAGCCACGCGCAATCGTAGTTGTTCGCGCCGATGTTCGCGCCGATCGAGTTGTTGGCCGTGTGCGCGTCGAAATCGGTGATCGCGTGGCCGTAGCTCTGCGAGATGTCGCCGGGGTTGTTGTAGAACAGAACCATGCCGGTGGGCGTGAAGTCCATGCTGATGATCGTCGCGTCCGGCGCCATGCCGGCGTACTGACCGTCGCTGCCCGCGCCGGTGCCGCCGACGGTGCAGGCGACGTGCGACGCGTGGCCGATCAGCACGTCGGGCGTGCCGGTCTGACCGATGATCAAACGTCCCGCCAGATCGGGATGCTTGGCGTCGCCGCCCTCGGTCGGGATGATGCCGCCGTCGTAAATCAGCGCGTTCACGCCCGCGCCGGTCACGCTGTAGGGCGGCTCGTGCGCCGTGTCCGCGCCGACGAAGGGCCGCACGCGATCGTTGTACAGACCCCAAGGCGGCGACGGCTGCGCCACCCACTGTACGCTGTCCAGACCACCGAGCAGGTAAGCGTCTTCGATCGACTCGACGCGCACGAAGGCGCTGTTGCTCACCTCGATCGTCTCGAGAATTTCCGCACCGATCGAATCGATGTCGGCCTGCATCTGCGCGAGCGACGTGTCGGCGAAGAAGGTCACCAGCAGATCGACGCGGCCGTTGCCGGCCAGCGCGTAACTTTCGATCGAACCGTCGAGCACGCGCTGATGGATTTTATCCTCGGGCTGCAGCTCGACGACCGCGCGCAACGCCGGCGCGGCTTTCATCTGCGACCAGTCGCGCGACGCCACGTACGCCAGATACGCGTGCCGCGGCACCGGCACCATCAGGTGCAGACCCTCGGCGGCCAGATCGTCGCGCTCGCCGGCGGTCGGCGTCTGCGCCAATTGCACCAACACGTGGCGGCCGGTGAAGTCGGCCAGCGCGGTCCAGGCCACCGGCGTATCCTCGCCCTGGAAGGTGCGGTTCTTCAAAAGAATCGGCAGCCCTTCGGCGTACGCCGTCGCCGCAAAAAGCAACAGCAGCGCCAACAGGGCCGGAATCAAACGTTTCATGCACATGCTCCTTTGCCGTTCAACGTTCGTGGTTGCAGCCTGCGACCGCCTAGTTTACCCGCCTGGGAGCCCAAGGCAAGCTGCAAAAACCGCAGCGCGTTTGCCGTAACCCATCAAGCCGTGATACATTTCACGGCAATCATCGGGGCGCGAACGCCGGCGACGTTTCACCCCGAATGGCACACAACCGACATTCCATCACGACGCATAACATCATCGCCCGACGCCGGCGACGCACGCCTCGCCCACGGAGGATGAGGATGAGCCGCGTTTTCTTTTTAATGATGTTAATGATGCTGCTGGTTTGCGCCTGGGCCTGTGAGGACGAGACGAACGACGATGACGACGAGGCGGGCGACGACGATAACGCCGACGACGACGACGATAACGACGACAACAACAACGGCGGCGCGTATCCGGAGTCGTGCGCGAACGGTCCGTTTTTCCCCTTCGATCTGCGCACCACGCCGATGATCGTGCCCTACCCCAACAACCTGTACCGCGTGGCCGACGCGAAGTCGACCTCGGGGTATCGCGTGGCGTTGAATACCGATGTCACGCAGCCGCTCGGCCGTCTGGCGGGCATGCGCTTGCTGCAACCGTTGATCGAGGCCGTCAACACAATGACCGGCTTCGCGACGATGAGCGATCTGTACGTGCCCATCAGCGAAACGCCGGCCAACTATTCGCTGCCCGACGGCGGCGAGGCCTCGCTGGACGACGCGGTGTTCGTGGTGAACATCCAAAGCGACAGTCCGTCCTTCGGCGAGGCGATTCCCGTAACCGTGAGCGCGCAAAACAGCTACCTGCAACTGCGCCCCGAAATTCCGCTACGCGGCGCAACGCACTACGCGCTGGTGGTCACGCGGGCGCTGGTCACCGCCGAACACGGTTGTTACCAGGCATCGCCGAGCATGCAGGACATCTGGCTCACCTATCATTACCTGGAAGGCAGCAATCTCGCGCTACGGTATCGGCCGGTGCTGACACGGTTGGAAGAACTGGGCGTGGCGTCCGCGGACATTCTCGCGCTCAGCGAGTTCACGACGCTGGACACGACCGGCGAACTCAACCGCGTACGCGAGCAGATCGACGCCCTCGCCGCGACCGATCCGCCGACGCTGCGCGATCCGCAGTACTGGAATATGAACGAAGAGCACGTCGGGCGCTACGCGTATCTGCATCTGGACACGCCGGTCTGGCAGGATGAAGACGGCGCGTGGGAGCCCGACGGCGCCGGCGGCATCGTCGTGCAGAACTGGGCCGATTACCGTGTGCTGCTGTCGCTGCCCAAAGCGAACGCGCACGAGCGCGGCCAGCCGTACCCGGTGGTGATTTACGGGCATCCGATCACCGAGCGCAAAGAGGGCATTTACTATCTGAAGCTGGCCGAGGCCTTCGCCGAGCGCGGCTACGCGATGATCGCGATGGACGGCGCGGCGCACGGCGACCGGGCGGACGGGCTGATCGGCGGGCGGCTGTCGTCGATGTTCGGCTTCCTCGACTTCTTCCATCCGCTGCGCATGCGCGACAACGTACGCGAAACGGTGGCGGACCTGATGTGGCTCACGCGCGCGGTGCAAAACCTCGACGCGATGGACGTCATCCCCAACAACAACGGCGACGGCATTCCCGATTTCGACACCGAGCACATTTACTACTTCGCCATTTCGCTGCACGCGATTCTCGGCGGCGCCTTCGCCGCGCTGGAGGACAACATCGACGCCTTCGTGATGAACGTGGCCGGCGCGAAGCTCACCGGCGTCGCGTTGGAAGGTCCGTTGATGGGGTGGATCGTCACCCTTGCCGAGTTCGGCGACTACCTGCTGCCGGACATGGAATTCACCGAGTTCGTCTGGCTGGTCGGCGGGATGTATCAGCACGTGCTGGACGCCGGCGACCCGGTGAATTTCCTGCCCCACGTCAACGGCGAGCCGCTGCCGGGGCTGGAGGGACATCATCCCTATGTGCTGCAGCAGGGCGCGAGCGACGACTTCATCGTCGGCGGCATGAGCGGGGCGTACTACTGTCGCGCGGGCGGCTGGCCGCAGTTCGAGCCGTACGTGTGGGACGTGGGGCACGTCGAGCACGTGTGCTGTCCGCGCGTCGGCTCGGGGTTTTTCCAATTCGACACGGCCAACCACCTGATGTTCCTCATGCCCGAAACGGACCTGGGTGCGGCCTCGCGTGAGCAGGTGTTCCATTTCCTGGACACGCACCTGGCGACCGGCGAGGCGGAGATCGTCAATCCGTTGTGCGCCACGTGCCGCTGAGGATCTTGCCGCCGCGCCCGATCGCCCTTAGGTTAAGGGAAACCCAAACGGGAGAGGCGCGATGGCGACGTTCGAGGGCTTCGACAAGCGGACGCTCAAGTTTTTCCGCGAGCTGAACAAGCACAACAACAAACCCTGGTTCACCGAGCACAAGGGCGAGTACGAGCGCTACGTGCTGGCCCCGGCGCAGGGCTTCGTCACGGCGATGGGAGCGAAGCTGGCGACGATCGCGCCGGGCGTGCAGGCCATCCCCAAGATCAACAAGTCGATCTTCCGCATCTACCGCGACACGCGCTTCTCCAAGGACAAGACGCCCTACAAGCCCTACGTGTCGATGCTGTTCTGGGAAGGCCCGCTGAAGAAGGACGAGAACTCGGCCTTCTACTTCCACGTCGAGCCCGAGGCGATCTGGATCGGCGGCGGCATCTGGATGTTCTCCAAGCGCATCCTGGAGGCGTACCGGCAGGCCGTGCTGCACCCGGTGCACGGCGACGCGCTCGCCGATGCGATCAAGAGGGTCCGCCGGCGCGGCTACGAACTCGGCGGACAGCGTCGGAAGCGCGTGCCGCACGGCTTCGACCCGGCGCATCCGCGCGCCGAACTGCTGCTCTACGACGGCCTGTACGCCGGCACGCAAACGGCCGTGCCCGACGAGCTGTTCTCGCCCAAGATCGTCGACTGGGCCTTCCGGCACTTCAAGAAAACCCTCGAACTGCACCAGTGGCTGACCGCGCTGGTCGAGCGCACGGCGTAGGGGTAGGTCTCCGTGCCTACCCCTGGCCGGGGCAACCACCGTAGGGGTAGGTCCCCGTGCCTACCCAGGCCCGGGGCAATCCTGGCCGGGGCAACCCGTACCGGGGCAACCACGGAGAGTTGCCCCTACAAAAATCGCCGGTCTGCGCCGATTCGCCAACGCGGAATTTCGAATTCGGAAGGCGGAATGAGGGCGGGCTCGAGCACATAAATAGGTGACTGTCCATGTTTTCCAGGGCAACCCGTACCAGGGCAACCATCGTAGGGGTAGGTTCCCGCGCCTACCCAGGCCAGGGCAATCCTGGCCGGGGCAACCACCGTAGGGGTAGGTCCCCGTGCCTACCCAGGGCCGGGGCAATCCTGGCCGGGGCAACCCGTACCGGGGCAACCACGGAGAGTTGCCCCTACAAAAACCGCCGGTCTGCGCCGATTCGCCAACGCGGAATTTCGCAGTCGGAAGGCGGAATGAGGGCAAGCACGGGCATGGGGAAATTTTTAGATACTGGGACCGGAAATCTAATGTTGCCGTATGCTAATAGTATTATTACTATAATCAACAGCTATTATTGCATATCCACTTATAGTAACATTTTCCTCTAAAAGAAAGGGGGCTCTATGTTACAATTTATTAAACGTCGGAATGCTCAGGATTCATTTGCATACTATACATTTATCGAACCATTAGAAACGCATTTATTGCTCATCCTTCTTTCATTCCTATTTTTAGCAAACTATAATTATTCAATGGCATTTCTGCCATTAATAAATCTTCTATACTTCGGTTTTAAGGCCTTCCGTTATTGCTTTGGTCTAACACCTAATGAATGGGGTGATATACTTCGACTGATTACCAGAGGTTATGAACATCCCTTCAACATTCTTATTCTAGGTGTGTTTATTATTATTTGCTTCGCAATAATGTATTCGATTACAGGAACCGTAGAGGGACACCAAAAATTAATAAACGAAACTTTCCTGCAATCCTTTATTCGAAGAGATGTATATTTTAGCGTCATTACATTTTCGTCTGTTGGCTTTGGTGATTTGCATCCGGTGCCCCAACATAGATTTTTAGTAAGCGTCGAAGCAATCATTGGAATTCTCGATCTATCATTATTTATCTCGGCTGCTTTTCAAAAATATGGACGACAGATGACTCAACAAAAACATTGAGTTTAGGTCATCAAGTGCGACCAAGCCCTTACGGACAAGGCCGTAGCTGCCCCTACAAATAATCGGTCGGCCGAGATTCACCAAACACAGAGATGTGTATGAGTGTTCAATTGTCCACTGTTATGCTCGCTCATTTCTTTCGCTCGCAAAACAGTGCCACCCGCCAATCTGACGGTAAATTCGTCATCTCGACCGGAGCACAGCGAAGTGGAGAGATCCCTTTGCTTATTGAACGAAAAGGGATTCCTCCAATCGTCACGCCTTCGGCGTTCCTCCGTCGGAATGACACGTTCTTCGCCATATTTGACTATTTCGATAGCCCTTGTATTCTATTTTTTATAATTATTCTATTTTCCCATAGAGTTGAATATTGAATTTTTAGTGTTAAACTATTTCAGACTTTCTTGGAGCAAGTATCGAAATGAATGAACAAGGCAATTTTCGTTTATTTTCTGAAATGTATGGATCACCAAAGAAAAAGAAAAAACTTGATCAACTTGATAAAAGATCTAAAGGACGTCTTTGGAATTTTCTTTCAGATAATGCAATTTCTAGGAAAACCTTAGAATACTTTTGGAGTGAAATTTTCTGTCAAACATTTGAGTCATTCCCAACATATGATCATCTTAGGAAAAAGAAAACTTCAGAATTGTTTGTAAAAGCAGAACATGAACAATGTTTTGACTGCATACAATATTATTTCTATAAATTGTGGCAAGAATTGAATAATGTAAGCCCATTGCGCTATGGACTATTTCATGATGAATTAGATCCAGAAACTGAAAAGAAAAACATATTAAGCAAAATAAATGATCTCTCCACAGAGTTGAATAAAATATTAGAGGAAGAAGGCTTACAGTGGAGATTCAATGGTCATAATTTTGTGCCAGTGACCAATGAAATAGAAAGTGACTCAGTAACGAAGACATGCAATCTACCCTCTCCATTCAACGAAGCGAATAACCACATCCAGAAAGCGATTGAATTAATTCGTGATCAAGATAAACCTGATTACTCTAACAGTATTAAGGAATCGATAAGTGCTGTTGAAGCAGCAGTACAGGCATACACAAATTCACCTGGTCTTACATTTTCTAAAAGCATTGATAAACTAGCAATTCATCCATCGTTGAAAGAATCATGGAAAAGGCTTTATGGGTTTACATCTGACGAAGGAGGAATAAGACACGCAAAAAATGCAAAGACAAAAACCAAGGTCGACTTTTCATTAGCTCAATACTTCATTGTAACTTGTTCTGCAATGGTAAATTATTTTTCGAATAATTATATCGAACAAACATTGTCAGATTATAAGGAAAGTGGAAAATGAACTCGATTAATCAAAAACCCTGTAATGATGCTCATGAATTTCTGGAATTTTTATTACCTTGGAAAATAGTCACCTGGGAAGGCAATTATGACGTAAGACCTCAACTCGAAGACTGGATTTTCCGTGGACAAGGCCAAGATATAATTCCAATACCTTTAGCTTTGCGTAAAGATAATGAAATCATTATTCAAGTGAAAAAGTATCTAACAAAATATGCCGGATCTTTTATTATCAATGAAGATTCATTACAAGTTGGAGCGGAATTTGATTTATTGAGAGATTTCTTGAGAGCTGCCGACTGGCAGCAAAATCAACTTATCGGATATGACATGAAATTTAGGGACAAAATGTTAAATAAAACTACTTGTGAATATTTTATGTCATATCCTAATAAATGGTTAAAGGGAAACGAGGCTTACCATTACAAGTATCTTGAATTGGTTGCTTTAGCTCAACATTATAGAATTCCAACACGCTTATTGGATTGGACAGAACGCCCACTGATTGCCGCATATTTTGCTGCAAATAGAGTAATAGAACTCTGCGACAAAGAATCTAATGGGGAAAATGCGGAAATTGTAATTTGGGCCATGAATCGAAAAGTAATTGAAAACAAGACCGATGAAGAAAGAATAACTTTTATTGGCCCAACGATGGCAATGAACTCAAATCTAGCAGCACAAAGAGGAATCCTTACTTTATTAAAGAATGGTGAATCATATGAAAATCTATTTAAAAGTTATCCTAAGAACATTTGGAAAATTACACTCGATAAAAAGCATCGATTTGAACTACTAAGACAATTATTCAATATGGGCATTCATGCTGGAACTATGTTTCCTTCACTAGAAGGAGCAGCAAAATATGCAATTGAAAGAAGATATTGGCCTGATAATCTATTACTTGATGGAGATTTACGTTTTACCTAATCCCCGCCTTGCCCCCTTCCTTCCCCATCCCCATATTTTGGTTAGAGGCGCGTGAAAACAGGGGAATTGGGGGGATGCCATGAAGCATCATCTGATTTTCACCGGTTCGGGACCGATCGTGGTGCTGCACTCCTACGGCGACATTTCCGACGAGACGCTGCTGGCCAAGCTGACCGCGAAGGGCATCGAGAAGTTCATCGCGTTCGAGCTGGACGGCGACGAGCTGCGGCACACGTACGGGCACCGGTACGAGGTGGTCGTCGAGGACCTGGACGAAACGAACGATTTTCGCATCCTCGATTACGACGGCCACCGGGTGATGAACCACTTCGACTTCGCGCAGATCACCAAGCAGAAGCCGTACTTCCACGGGTGAGGCGCGGGCGACGGGCCGGACCGGGGCGAACGACGCTTTCCTTTTTTCCGCCGCGAATGTTTGACCGCGCGCGGTGAACGGCCGTATAATAATTCCTTGCAGGAAACCGCCTGCCCGGGTGGAGGGAAATTCGCATGCGTCGACTCGCTTGTCTGGCCGTTGTGATCACGTTGCTGGCCGTCGCGCCGGCTTTCGCCCAAACGACGCTGCCGCTTGAGGCCACGGTGCCCGACGCGGCCGCGGTGCGCATCACCGAGGGCGGCTTCGCGTGGCTCTCCGAGGCGATCACCGCCGCGCTGCCGTCGATGGGCATCCCCGAGATGATCATGGGCTACAACCCGATCCTCGAGTTGGACTGCACCAACCTGCTGGTGGCCTACCTGGAAACCGACGTGAACATCACGGCGGTGAACATCGACAATTCCACGGTGACGCTCTCGACCGACCAGGTGGGCGGCCTGGGGCTGGTCAGCGACGCGCTGTACGCGTTGATTTCGCTGGCCCCGGCGACCGGCGAATCGTTGGTGCGCATCGAGATGGACGGCATGACCGGCGACGACAACACCTGTTCGGACGAACCGCTGTTCGCGGCGATCGACCTGTACGTGTCGTCGCTGGACATCGCGGCGTCGGTGACGGTCGACTACAGCGCGCCGGACGGCTTCGCGATCGAGATCCACGAAGTGAAAGTCGCCTTCAACGATCTGGACATCGTGTTCACCGGCATGCCCGAGGAACTGGAGGAGATCGTCGAACTGCTGCTGACCACGACGATGACCGACCTGATCGAGGAAATGGCGCCGGAGCTGATCAACCAGTTGATCGAGGAACAACTGGGCGACGTGGTGCTCGAAGGCACCAGCGAGGTCGGCGACTGGATCATGGAATACGCCTTCACGCCCGCTTTCGACACCGACAGTTACGGCCTGCTGGCGACCACCGACGGCAAGCTTTTCCTGCAGGGCACGACGCTGGACGCGTGCATCGACGAGGGCCAGACGCCCGGCAGCCGCTGGACGGTCAATCCGCTGCCGGCGATGGGCGCGACGACGCCCGGCGGCGATCCGTATCACTTCGGCGTGGCGCTCAGCGACGATCTGCTCAATCAATTTTTGTACAGCTTCTTCGCCAAGGGCGAGTTGTGTCTGATGTTCCCGTGGGACCTGGAGGACGGCCGCGAGTTGTCGCTGGCGGCGTTCGAGGGGATGACGGCGCCATGGCGCGCGGCGCCGGAGTGGGAAGACGAAGCGAACATGATCGATCTGTATCCGCTGGAGGATCCGCACTTCGTCGTCGGCCAGGGCACGACCGACCTGGCGCTGGTCATGCAGCCGTACCGGTTGGACTGGTACATCATCAAGCAGCAGCGGTACGTGTCGATGCTCAACGTGGAGATCGACCTGACGCTGGCGCTGTCGATGGACACGGACGAGGAAAACAATCTGATCATCACGCTGGAAGGCAGCGAGTTCGTGTTCGACGTGGAGGGCACGGAGTTCAACGCGCTGCCGCCGGAGTTGGTGGAAACGCTGATCAACGGGATCATCAATTTCGTGCTGCCGCTGATCGTGGACGTGCTGCCGCCGATTCCGCTGCCGGCGGCGATGGGGTATCAGTTCACGATCGACGAGATCGGGTCGGTCGGCACGGGCAACGATTACTTCGGGCTGTTCTGTTCGTTCGTCGAGGCGCCGACGAAGGGACCGGCGGCGGCCTTCGCGCTGCCCACGTTCGGCACGGTGCGCACGATGAAACTCGACGGAGCGAATTCGGCGCGGGCCGGGCTGGCGGGCATTGAACGACCGACGCTGCACCTGACGGCCGATCCGACGAGCGCGGCGACGGCGGAGCGTTTCCGCGTGCGCGTGGACGGGCGCGGCTGGCAAACGGCGCCCGACGGCCTGCTGGATCTGACCTACTGGCTGGAAGGCCGGCACACGGTCGAAGCGGTGGCGATCTCGCCCGAGGGGATCGCGGGGGAACCGGCGACCTTGTCGTTCGTGCTCGATCGCGTGGGGCCGCGCATCGACCGGGCGACGCTGACGCACGATAACGGCCGCACATTGCTGACGCCGGCGGCGCACGATTACGCGAGCCGCGCGGCGACGCTGCGCTATCAGGTGCGCCTGGGCGACGGCGCGTGGAGCCGGCCGCGGCCCGGGGCGACGATCGACCTGACCGGGCTGGATACGCGCGACGTGCGCGTGCGCGCGGTGGATCCGGCGGGGAACGTCGGGCCGGAAAAGCGCGTGCGGGCCATCGCCGCGACGCGGCCGGCGCAACGGGCGACAACGACCGGCGCGCGGTTGCTCCACCGTTGATCGTCGCGCTGACGGCAAAACCGAGTCATTATTCAAATATGTAAAAAATCCGTCGCGGCAATTCTTGACAGCCTATCGCTCGCTGCTATGATGCAGGTTAGTTTTGTAAAACAAAGGGAGTTTTGCATCCTGAAGCCAGCCCGCGCCATCGCCGTCTGTCTTTTGCTTGTCTTGTTGTTGTTGACGGTTTCGTCGGCATACGGCAAGCCGGGCGAAGTCGTGCTGTATCGGTGGATCGACGAGTTGGGCAAGGTGCACTACACCGAGTCGATCGACGATATTCCGGCCAAGTATCGGGCGAGCGCGGTGCGCGGCACGTTTTCGCCGGGCAACGGCGCGGCGACGCCGACGCCCACGCCGACGCCCACGCCCAAGCCGGGCAACTCGGATCAGTTGGAACTGCTCAACGACAGCTATTACGTCGAGGACGGTTTCCTGCACATCAAGGGAAAGGTGCGCAACGGGTTTTCCGATCCGGTGGCGCAGGCGAAGGTGAAGGTGACGTTCTACGATGCGCAGAACCGTTTTCTGATCGCCGAGACGACGCTGATCAATCCGATCTACCTGGCGCCGGATCAGGTGGGCACGTTCCATTTGATCATCAAGGTCAATCCGAACATCGACACGTATAAAATCGAACCACTGGGCAACCCATGATCATCACGATGACCACCGATTTCGGCAACCGCGACGGCTACGTCGCCTCGATGAAGGGCGTCGTTTACAGCCGCGCGCCCCGGGCGACGGTCGTGGACATCAGCCACAACATTCCGCCGTTCGACGTGCAGGCCGGCTCGTTCGTGCTGGCGCAGGCGGCGCGATTTTTCCCGCCCGAGACGATTCACATCGGCGTGGTCGATCCGGGTGTGGGCTCGCAGCGACGCGGGTTGCTGGTCGTTTCGCGGCGCCAGCTATTCGTCGGTCCGGACAACGGATTGTTCACGCCGTTCTTCGATCATCAGGCGCAGGCGTTCGCGCTGACCAATCCCGATTTGTGGCTGCCGCACGCCAGCGACACGTTCCACGGCCGCGACCTGTTCGCGCCGACGGCGGTGCATCTGGCGGAAGGATTGGCGCCCGAGGACGTCGGACCGGAGGTGAAAAATCCGGTGCGCCTGCCGGCATGGAACGTGCGGCGCGACGGCGACAGCCTGATCGGCGCGGTCGTGCACATCGACCGTTTCGGCAACGCGATCACCGGCCTGCCCGCCGCGTTTCTCAACGAACTGGGCGAAGGACCCTTCGTCGTCGAGATCGCCGGCCAGGCGCCGATTCCGCTGCTGACCACCTACAGCGACACGCAACCGGGCGAAGCGCTGGCGCTGATCGCGTCGTGCGGAATGGTCGAGGTGGCCGTGCGCGAGGGCAACGGCGCGTCGTATCTGAATCTCCAACGCGGCGACGTGGTGCGCGTCAAACCGGCCCGCTAACTTGCTTCCCCATCGATGAAGGCATACAGTGAATCATCACCCTTGCGGAGGTAGCATCATGCACTGGCGTCGACTGTCGTTGATCGCGGTGTTCGTCGTTTTGGCCGTGAGCCTGGGCCAGGCGGAGGAATGCCGGTGCCAGGCGCTCGGCGATTCGTTGACCGATTGGATGAACATTCCGACCTTCACCGTCGAGGCGACGTTGGGCAGCGGCGTGACCACCGACGGGCAACTGACCGGCGAGGCGTCGAGCTTCGCGAAAAACGTGGGCGTCGTCTATTGCCGCGTGGCGATCATCGACGCGGCGCAGGCGCAGACGGTGACGGTGGTGTGGTATCGCGGCGACGCCGAAACGAGCCGCACCGACCTGCAATTGTCCAAAGAGAAGCATCACGCGATCACGCAACTGACCATCCCCGCCAAGCAGGCCGGCACGTGGCGGGTGGAGATCGTCGATGCGAACGACAATGTGCTGACCGTGCTGCCGTTCGTCGTGGGCAAAGCGTCCCTGCCGACGGAAACGCAGCACAAGCAGAAAACGAAACAGCCGTAAACCACCGCCGCTCCCGCGTTGGATCGCCGGCGCGCCAAGTACGGTCAGGAGTCGTCACCTGGGGCCAGGTCGCCCGGGCGAAAGCCGAGCGCGGGCAAGCAAAGAAGTAATCCCTCCGCTCCAGGCAATTATCAAACTCGATGATTTTTATCGGCAGGTCCGACGCAACACGATCCGGTTTAATCCAGGGTTGTTTTCCCCTTCCCTTCCTCTTGATATTTTATTTACTAACTGCTAACGTACATGTACGTTAGCAGTTAGAATAAAAAAGTCCCTTTTTTGCTTGACCGGCGAACCAATCGCGCGGTAACGACAAATCGATCGCGCGGCGCCGACGAACCAATCACACGGCGCCGGTGAATCGATCGCGTAATGACGGACAGCTTCACCCCCATTTTGACATCTCTAATATTACTTGCTAACGTATGCATACGTTAGCAAGTAAAAAATTGGAACGACGTTTTGTTTGGTCGAAGCATTTCTCTCAGCGCATTGTTCAATCCCGACACCTTCTTGACAATTTGTGACTCATGTATTAACGTACGCGTACGTCAATATACTGCACTGCACAATCTTTCGCGAGGTGCGTTGGGACAGATCGTCGCACCCCGCAATTTGCGAAACGATCGAACGCCCCTGGGAGCCGACATGCCGAAGAAAGTGCAATTGTCAGCCGTCAGGACCGACATTCTTGCCTTTTTCGAAAAACAAAATCGTCGCATTTACGATGAGCTCGAGCTGGCCCAAATTTTTCACCAGCAGCGCAAATCCTGGCAATTGTCCAGCGTGATCACCGTGGAAAAATTCGCCGACTATCTGGTGCGGCGCACGCCGATGGTGCGGCATAAATTCTCGTTTCCGCGTTTTTCGCCTTGTCGCTATGTGTGGGAAGACGCACCGTTGAACGAGGTTCTCCTCTCGCTCAAAGCGAATAGCTATTTGAGTCATCATTCGGCGGCGTTCCTGCATGGGCTAACCGAAAAGGCGCCGTCCGCGCACTACGTCACCTTCGAGCAGGCGTCGAAACAAGATCGACGCAAACCGATCACGCAAAAGGAAATCGACGACGCATTCAGCCGGCCGGTTCGCACCTCGAACAATTTCGCCACGTTTAAAAAGCAACGCGTTTTTCTGCTGAACGGAATGCACACCGGGCAACTGGGCGTCATCCATCGGTTGCGGGAAGAGGGAGAAACGCTTTCCGTAACGAATATCGAACGGACGTTGTTGGACATCGTCGTGCGACCGAACTATGCCGGCGGCGTCGCCGAAGCGCTCCAGGCGTTTCGGTTGGCCAGAGGAAGGCTTTCCACCAACAAACTCCTGGCAACTTACAAACAATTGAACTTCGTCTACCCTTACCATCAGGCGATCGGTTTCTATCTGGAACGCGCCGGTTATGGCGCGGCGGCGGTGCGAGCGTTCCGTGCCTTGGAAATGAAGTACGATTTTTACCTCGACCACGACATGGGCGAAACGACCTTTTGCCGGCCGTGGCGCTTGTACATTCCCGCCAATTTGTAGCCACCCCGACAAACCTTGACAGTCACCGGCGGCGGCTTCTAGGGTGGTACTGCATTTTTTTCACGGAGAGAGTTCATGCGAAACGCCTGCTGGATGGCCGTGGCGCTCATGGTGATTATCGGCGCGCTGGCGGCCTTGGCCGTCGGCGAAGAGACCGCCAAACCGTTGCCGGAATTGCCGGGCGTCACCGTGGTCAAGGGCGCGCAGATTTACGGCATGCTCGGCCAGGACGCCACCCGGTTGCGCTTGTTCGCCGTCAACGGCGGCGGCGAAGCGGCGGCGATTCCCTTTCAGATCGACTCGTGCGACAGCGCCGGGCGTTACGTGCTGCCGCTCGCGCCGGCCAACGGCAACACCAAGCACCTGCGGCTCAAGGTCCGGCGGCGGGAAGCGGACGGCAACGCCCTGGACGAGCATGACGAGCTGGTCTTCGCCACGGCCGACGCGGGCCCGCGAGCACCGGCGGCGGTGACGTTTCAGCACGCGGCCAAGGTGCTGGAGATCGAGCTGAGCGGTCCCAACAAAACCAAGGGCTACGTGTACCTCACCGCCTATGCCGGCACGCCGCCGCCGTTGTCGCCGAAGGATTACGTGAGTTTCAATCCGCAGGCGGAAGCGGTTTTCACCGACCGTTACGTGGCGCGTTACCGGCCGGGCAAGCAGGACCTGGCCGTGTCGAGCCTGCGCCTCAAAGCCGGCGACGACACCGAGGTTCTCGACCGGGTGAAGATCCGTTTTCACCTGCAATCCAAGGTGCTCGTGGCGATCGACGTGAACGAGGACGACGTGCAGGGTTCGGTGGCCGGGTACATCGACGGGCCGGTGCGTGTGATTCGCGGCGCGGAGCACGACGTGAAAATCGGCGGTCTGTTCGACCTGCATCTGGAAATGAACACGACCTTCACGCGCGAGATGTTCTCGCTGCCCACGCGCATTCATTTGCCGCTGAATCTGGCGACGGTCGCGAAATCGGCGACGCTCGACGGCGGGCTGGATCTGAACAGCACGGCGCAGGGCATGAAATTCTATCCGGCGGCGATGCAACCCTACGCCATCGACGGGCGCATGGATCAGGCCGAGCAGGCGCTACGCAAAGCCGAACCCGCGTGGTTGGCCTACAGCGGTCACGGCGCGACGATGTTCATTCTGGGACGCGTGCCCCGGCAATACGGGCTGACCAGTTCGTTGGCCTATCTCGACGACGCCGCGGCCGATGCCGGCCCCGACGAGGAGCCCGGCGCCTGGGGCCAGGGGATGTTCCGCTTCGATTTGATCCGCTTGAAAAAGGGCATCCTGGAGCTTTCCTACCACCTCGTGTTTTTCCGGGGCGCGATGCGCGCCGACTACGCGCGGCAGGCGCAACAGGCGATCAACACGCCGATCGAGGTGACGGTCCGCGAGGAAGCGGTGGAATAATTCAGGGCTCGACCTGCACGGTGACGATGTAGCGCGCGATCACCACGGTCGGATCGTCCGTGGATACTTTTTCCGCAAACACGATGTCGGCGCCGGGCGTCAACGCGGTGAAGACGTGCGTTTCGACGATGCGCCCGTGCTCCTCGTCGGTCTGCACGGCGCCCGGGCGATGGGCCAGCAAATAATCGGGCCGATGCGGCCAGAGCCATTGCACTTCTTCGGCAGTCGAGCGCTCCAGCACGATGGTCACGCTTTCGCCGACGCGCAAATGGATCGTCGTGCCGGCATCGAAATGGCCGAGCGGCTCGGCGGCGAACGCGACGCACGCAAACAAGACGATCATCAACAACATCGGCAAGCGCATCGACTTCTCCGGAGACGGTTGGATAAACCTCTGCCCTTGGGTAGCCGATTCGCCCGCCGTCGTCAAACGCCGTCGCCGAGTGGGGAGGAAAGGAAAACGGTTCAGTGCGCCATTTCGCCGGTGTTGCGGCCGCGTCGCCAGAACATGATGCGCCCGCCGAACGACTGCAGGCCCATCATCCGCCAGAAGTCACGCTCGAGCGCGCTGGGATCCTCGATGACGATGGCGTCGGCGGTGCGCTTGAGCGATTCGACGGTGTAGAAGGCGTACGGATGATTGAGGTAGTGTACCTCGATGTGCACGTGGCGCACGACGATGTCGCCGCTTTCGTGCATGACATGGGCGTACCCGATGCGCTTGCCTTCCAGTTCGAAGTTCATCCGGATGGAGGGGAGTCCGTGCAACCGCATGCTTCGCGTTCTCAATACGCTTGGTTCATTCATTGTCTTCCCCTGTGTAGCGGCGCATTCCGTATCAATCGGCCGTTGAATTTCCCTCAAATGAGAAACGCGCCATTTTTTTGCCCTCAACCATAAAATCGTCAATTGCGCCATGAAGGGGGAGTATTATTTTAGGCAAAAAATTCAGTGTAAACGCACACAATATCTTGTATAATTTAGCAGTTCACTCCTTTAGATAAGGTATGCACTCATTAGAATAAACAAACCACAAGGGAGTATTTCGTGATTGCGCAGCGCGGTGGCGAGAAAAATTGGGCGCTGAAAACACTGCGCGGCGGGGAGTTGGTCGCGGCGGCGGCGCCGGCGATCGGCGGGCGGATCATCTCGCTGCAATACCGCGGCGAGGAGTTGCTGTTCGTGCAGGCCGAGCGCACGGGCGAGACCTTCGATTTTTCCGCCGTGGACGATCTGCGGGCGGCCAAGCGCGCGATCGGCTTCGGTCTGTGGGGCGGCGACAAAACGTGGGTCGCCCCGCAACGCGCGTGGGTCGACGGCATCCCGCCGCTGGAGCTGGACGCCGCGCCGTATCAAGTTGAAGAGGACGGCGACGCGATCGTCATGACCAGCCCGCTGTGCCGTGAGACGGGCCTGCGCGTGGTGCGGCGGGTCGAGGTGAGCGCCGCCGGCGTGCTGACGCTGGACGAGACGATCCGCAACGACTCCGACCGGCCGGTGCGGCGCGGCCTGTGGAACGTCACCCAGGTGCTGCGGCCCTTCGACGTGTACCTGCCCGCCACGGCATTGCGGCCCTACCCCGAGGAAGGCGATTCGGTTTGCCTGATCGACCGGTTCGTCGAGCGCGCGGGCGAGTGGTGCAAGATCGTCTGCCGCGCGCCGGCGCACTTCAAATACGGCGGCTTCGCGCAACGCGGCTGCGTGATCGCCTTGCGTGAGGAAAAAGAGACGACGCTCGCGTTCGCGCGCACCTTCGCGCATCCGCCCGTCGCCGACTACGCGCACGAGGCCGAGGTTGAAGTCTACAATTCGCCGAATCATAATTATCTGGAGATTGAACTGCACGCGCCGTGGCGCGAACTGGCGCCCGGCGAGAGCGTCGGCCAACGACAACGCTGGCACGTCTTCCGCGTACCGGGGCGCGTCGGGCCGGACGAAATTTTCGCGAAATTGGAAAGCGTCCCGTGAACTTTTCAACGACCAAAACGAAATCGATCGAGCCTCCCAGCGCGCTGTCGATGCGCCTGTGGATCGTTTTCATTGTGTTGGTCGCACTTTTCCTTGCGGTCAACATTCTGTTGGTCGTCAATTACGCGGAAAGCGCCAATAGTTGGTATTCCTATGGAGAGTGGTCCGAATTTTTCGCTCGTCTCTATCGCCACTTTTTCCTGACGATTTTCCTTTTCGGTTTCCTGATCACCACCGCCACTTGGGCTATGTTCTACAAGATCAGACGCGATGCGCCACGAGTGGTCGCTATCTTTGTTTTGATCTTGGCGCCATTATTAATCGGCCTTTTCTGGATGTTATCTTATGCATAAGGAATTTGACTCATCGACAATTTCAATTTTGAATTGAACGAAGCTCGCAGAGAATCGGAAAGCGATAAATGATTTATTCCAGGCTGGAAACGAAATCCTCGATCGAACCGCCCAGCGCGTTGTCGATGCGCCTGTGGCTGATGTTGATGATTTTCAACGCCGTGGCGTTGGGCGTGAATCTGGCGTTTTCCGTTCGCGTCGCCGATGGCAACACTTGTTACTATGGAGCTTGGGGCGATTTCCTGAAGTTCGGTTACAGCCATTTCTTTGTGACGCTGATTCTGCTGGGCGCGACGTTCTTTGCCGCCACTTGGTTAATGTTCCGGGTCATTCGCCGCGACGGGCGGCGCGTCAAGTTGACGCTCGCGCTGCTGCCGCTGTCCTTTATCATTCTACTTGTTGGCTTGGGCGCGGCCGGCGGGGCATATATGTGCTAAACAGGTTTCAAGGAACAACGGAGCGCGAATCGATGAGCAACGATTTGCCGGCGGAGAAAACATCCATTTCTCAATATGAGCCGCCCAGCGCGATTGTTGTGCGGTTGTATATGGTGTTCACAATCTTCACTCTGCTTTTGGTCCCGGAAATCTATTTGTTCGGCAATTTCGTCGAACGCGCAATTGTCAGGTTCGGCGGATATATCGGCTGGAGACGATTCTGGATGTTGTATCTGGGCCGAATCGTCAATGACCATTTCATTCTGACCCTCGGTCTGGTCCTGCTTTTTTTGTTCAGTGTTTTTGGCCTGACGTTTATGACCATCAACCGCAATCGAAACCGGCTGTATGTGGTGATCGCTCTCTCGTTGGTCATTCTTTCCATTATGGTCTACACCCCAATTCGAACGATAATCAGCCTGACGTATTTCTGATATTGTTTGCATCCGCACGACGCCAAAAGCGTGGCACACGGACAATGACGCCCTTTCCGGGTGCCATAGTTTTCGCCCCTGGCGAAAGCTGTGCTCGTACAACCACCAAGCCGGGTCTATCCCTCCGCCCCGCCTCTTGCCAACAACGGGACGAATCCGCTACAACCTCCCCACATTGCGCGGGAGACGGACGATGGAGATTTTCAACTACATCGAACAATTTCTGGTCGACGATTCGCCGCTGCTGGACGCGGTGCAAAACATCAGCGACGGACGCGACGCACCGCCGACCATCGGCCGGCAAGCCGGCAAGCTGCTGAGCCTATTGGTGCGTCTGAGCGGGGCGCGGCGCGTACTGGAACTGGGCACGAGCGGCGGGTACGGGACGATCTGGCTCGGTGAGGCATTGCGCGCCACCGGCGGCCGGCTGTGGTCGGTCGAGCTTAATGAAGAAGCGTTGGTCGACGCGCGCCGGCACATCGCACAGGCGAAGCTGGGGCACATCGTCGAGCTGATTCACGGCGACGCGGCGCAGGTCGTCGAGACGCTGGAGGGTCCCTTCGACATGATCGTGCAGGACTCGCAGAAGGCGCTGTATCCGCAACTGCTGAGCCGCTGCGTCGAACTGACGCGCGTGGGCGGATTGATCGTCGCCGACGATACGTTGTTCGTGCCGATGGGCGTCGCGGAAAAATTCGCCGCGCCGATTCACCGCTACAACGAGATGATTTTCGCCGACCCGCGTCTGTACAGCACGATCCTGCCGATCGGCGACGGGGTGGCGCTGAGTTTGAAACTGCGCGACTGACGCGAACCGTGCTGGATTTCGTCGGCGCTTTTGCGCAAGATAAAGCGACGAACGCGGGAGGACGAATGATCGATCTGGACACCATGTTGCGCCTGCTGGGCATGCGTTTGGGCGACCGAGCGCTGATCGGCCCGCAGGTCGTCCAGATCGACCTCACCGACGCGTGCACCAACAACTGCCTGGGCTGCTGGGCGCGCAGCCCGTTTCTGCGCGACGACGATTTTTACGACACGCTGAAAAAAGGCGCGCTGGACCTGCCGTTCATCGAGCAACTGCTGCCGGTGCTGCAAGAACAACGCGTGCGCGAGATTTTCCTGGGCGGCGGCGGCGACCCGCTGTGCCATCCGCAGGTGTTCGAGGTGATCCGGCTGGCCAAGGAGCACGGCCTGCACGTGACGCTCAACACAAACTTCACGCAGGCCGACACCGACGTGGTCGACGGGCTGATCGGCGCGGGGCTCGACCTGCTGGTGGTGTCGTTGTGGGCGGGCACGGCGCGGACCTACTCCAAGCTGCACCCGAACAAGACCGAAGGCACGTTCCGTCATCTGACCGAAATGCTGCGCTACGTGGCGGACCGCAAAAAGCGCGCCGGCGGCGTGCCGCGCGTCAAGCTGTACGACGTGATCTGCAAACTCAACCTCGACGAGATTCCGCAGATGATCGAGCACGGGCGTGAGGTCGAGGCCGAGGAGGTCGAGCTGGCGGTGTTCGATCCGATCCCGCGCCGCACGCACATCTTCACGCTCAACGAGCGCGAGATCGAAAAGGCGCTGGCTTACGTCGCGGCGATCGACCGCGAGCAACCGCCGTTCGTGCACACCGAGTTGTTCACCCGGCGGCTGCAGAACATCGACGCAACCAAGGGCGTGTTCGACAACGGCATCGTCGCGTCGATCCCCTGCGCGGCGGGGTGGTTTTACAGCCGCGTGACGACGGTCGGCGAGGTGCACGCGTGCCTCAAGGCGCACCGCATTCCGGTCGGCGAAATGCCCAAGTACGACTTCGGCGCGATCTGGTACGGCCACGGCCTGCAGCAATTCCGCAAGCACACGGTGAAGCTGCACTACGACGATCCGTACCTGCAGATGATCGGGCACGACATCGACTTCGCGCTGCCCGGCTGCTTTCGCATCTGCGACAACATCGGCCACAACCAGCACGTGATGCGCCTGGCCGGCGGCCTGACCGAAGACGAACAGGCGACGCTCGCGGCGATGGAGAAGGTCGCGCGCAAAGGCGGCGACCTGCGGGCGATCGAGGACGCGTACCGCCAACGGCTGACCGGCTCGGCCGAAGCCGTGCCCGCGTTTTCACCGCCGGCGACGACCGCAACCAGTTCCGCCCTCGTGCTGCACGGCGACAACGAGTACGCGCACGAACTCGTCGACGAAACGCCCTGGGCGCAGGTCGAAGCGCAGTTGGCGCAGGCGGGACGCGATCGGCAGATCGTCGTGCCGGTCGGACTGCACAACGTCGCGCGGCTCGATCTGCTGTTCGCGTTGATCAACAAACACACCGGCCGCGCGTTGGATCCAAACGACGCCATGCTCGCGCCGCGTCCGCTGGCCGAGATCCACCGGCGCTGGCCCGCGCAACTGGAGCGCCTGCGCGCGTTGGCCGGGCAGCACCGCGTGATTCTCGACCTGTCCGATCGCGGCTGGCAGGAGGCGCTGTGGAAAATCGCCGGCGCCTATCGCGCGGATCGTGAAGCCGAGCTGCTGCGCGCGCTGGGAGCGCTGACCGGCCGGGCGTTTATCGGCCCGCGCACGTTCCACCTGGACGTGACCAACGCCTGCGAGGCCGATTGCGCTTATTGCTGGTTTCACAGCCCGCTGGCCGAGGCGCGCACCGACGCGCACCGCCTGACCGACGCCAACCGCGACGCAACGATGCCGTGGGAGATGTTCCTGCAACTGGCCGACGATCTGGCCGCGCTGGAGGCGAAGGAGGACGTGGTGCTCTCGGGCAAGGGCGATCCGCTGGCGCATCCGCGCATCGCGGAGATGATCCGCGAGCTCAAGCGGCGCGAGCTGGGCGTCACGCTGTTCACCGGCGGGCGGCGGCTGGACGAGACGATAGCGCGCGCCTGCGTCGAGGCGCGGCTGGACATGCTGTACGTGAGTTTGTCGGCGGCGAGCGAAACGACCTTCGCGCGGTTGCACACGGCGCTGGACGCGTCGGCGTTCGGGGAGATCGTCGCCAACGTGAAGCGGCTGCTGGCGCTGCGCCAGGCGGCCGGGGCCGACAAACCACGCGTGGTGCTGGTCGACGTGCTGACCAACCGCAACGACGCGGAGGTCGTCGCCTTCGCCGAACTGGCGGCGGAGTTGGGTGTGGATCATCTGCGCTACCAACTGGCGGCGATCGAGCCGTACAACCGCGAACTGGCGCTCAGCGACGAGCGGCTCGCCGCGCTGCAACCGGCGCTGGCCGAGGCGAAGAGCGTCGCGGAACGCGCGGGCGTCGCGGTGGTGGCGAACATCGATTTTCAGGTCGGCGGGCACGGCGAAGGCGGCGACTGGACGGGCGAACGTTACCGCGAGCTGGGCTGCCTGGCCGGGTTCGTCTTCGGGCGCGCCTGGGCCGACGGCACGTTGAGTTTCTGCTGCGCGCCGCGGCCGATCGGCAACCTGAAAGAACAATCCTTCGCGGCGTGGTGGCGAGACGAACGCTACGACCGCGCCCGGCTGGCCGCGCGACGCCTGGGCGCGCACGCGGAGTATTCCTTCGCCGACGGCACGCCGCTGTGGACCGACGTGTGCCGGCGCTGCCCCAACTACGAGGGCATCGAGCGGTTGCGCACGGTGCTGGACGAGGCGGAGTTGCTCGATTCGTAATCAGACTGCCGTCAACGTCGCCCCGACTTTTCACGTCCCAATTTTTTGGCGGTGGCACTGATACACGAGCGAGCGGCGCGAGCGAGTTTATCAGTGTTTAAAAATACACGGATAAGCCTCACGATGTTCGGCGTATCCGTGCCACCGATTTTCACCCGTTTTTCGTCGGGGCGCGGGATGACAAAACAACGTAACGTCCTCCGTGATGCCCGCGTCGGCGGGCATCCAGGATTGGAAATACCCTTCTCGACCTTTTTGGAAGGTAAGCCGCGCTTCACGCGGCGTTAAAGGAATCCTGGATCCCCGGGTCGAGCCCGAGGATGACGAAAAAGAATTGTCATGCCCGCGTCGGCGGGCATCCAGGATTGGAAATACCCTTCCCGACCTTTTTCCACTCCCTTCATTGCTTCCCGCCCAATTGTTCGTTAGATTTTTAATGGAGATTCCAACCAGGAGGGCTGCCATGAAAACGACCAGAAGCAAAGCCTTGTTAATCGAGCATCGCAACGAAGTCGGCGTGGGCGCGAAAATGTTCGCCGCGCTGGGCGACGAGGGGATCAACGTGGCCGCGTTTTCGGCCTGCGGGCGCGGTCTGCAGGTGGAGTTTTCATTGCTGGTCGGCGAGCGCCACGACGAGGCGCAGCGACTGTTGTCGGATGCGGGCTATGCCGTCGCCGCCGAGGATGTCCTGGTGTTGGAAATGCCCGACGTGCCCGGCGCGATGGCCGCCGCGCTGCAGCAATTGGCGATCGCGGACATCGACGTCGACTACGCCTACGGCTCCAGCGCGCGGGACTCTTTCACGCTGGTGGTGCTTAAAACGGCGGATATCGAAGCGGCGGCGGCGGAGCTGGCCGAATTGGAAATTCCGGGCGGGGCTTGAGTTTGCCGGTCGATATCGCATAAATTCCAACTATTCATTTGACCAAAAAACAGGAACATTTCATGTCGACCCTGACAATCGTGGCATTGGGACTGGTGGTAATCGTTTTCATTTTCGTGTTGGCGCGCCTGTTCGGGCAGCCGTCCATTCGGGCGTTGGTGCCCGGCGATCTGAACACCGACAAACGCAAGGTGCAGGAAGGGCGCATCAGCTCCACGGCCGATTCGGCCTATCAGGAAGTGCTCAACCTCGCCGACGTGGTGCTGGAACACAATGAAACCGTCTACGCCGCGACGGGCTTGCGCGGCGAAACCGAGATGGTGCTGCTGGTGACGAACCTGCGCGTGTTCTATTTTTCGCGTCGCTTCGGAGCCAGCCGTTACAGCCACGACGTGTTCACCTTCGACAAGCTGCATCCGATTCCCATCAGCCAGGCGGTGATCGGCGAGAACATCCGCCTACTCGAAGGCGATCGCATGGCCGAAATGAAAAGTCCCGGCGCGGAAAGCTGGCTGGACACCGCCGAGGACACGATCAAGATCATCAACCAGCAGATCAAACGCGCCCGCACCGGTCAGTAGGGGGAAGGACATCATGGTCACGCGGATGCTTGCGCTCATGGCGGCGTTGCTGGTCGTCGCGGGCTTGCTGGCGATGGCGTGCGGCGACGATGACGACGACGAGGATCAGCCGGCGACCCTCCCCGGCCGCGACGAAGCGGTCCAGGCCTGCCAGGACGCGTGCCAACAGGCGCGCAAAGACGGCGCCTATCTGGGCGACGGTCCGTGTCTGTGGGAAGGCGAAGTCGACAACTGGGTGTGCGACGTGGCGCACAATCCGCGCACCGAGGTCGACGACGATCCGGCCAACCAATGCCCCGACTACAAGGATCCCTACGAGCACTTCGTGGAAGTGGATCCGGACACCTGCAACGCCTTCAACGTCAAATAAATAGTGTGGCGATTCTCAGCTGCGCGGAATGGCCAGCATGCGGTCGAGCGAGGTTTTCGCGCGCACGCGGATCGCCTCGGGCACGGTGATGGTGTAATCGTCGGGATGCTCCAGGGCGTGCTTCACGTCGGCCAGCGTCGTTTTTTTCATGTCTTCGCAGACCAGCGCGTTTTCGTCGATGACGATGTACTCGATCTGCGGGTTGGCCTGACGCAACGGCCAGAGCATGCCCTTTTCCGTACCGATCAGCGCGCGGCGGGCGTCGGTGGTTTTCACCCAATCGAGCATGCCCGAGGTCGAGGCGACCACGTCGGCCAGGGCGGTGACTTCGGGCCGGCACTCAGGATGCACAACGACCGGGGCGTCGGGGTAGCGCTCTTTCATCTCGCGCACGCGCTCGGCGGTCAACAGGTGATGCGCGGGGCAAAAGCCGTCCCACCAGGTCACGCGCTTGTGCGTGTGCGCGGCCACCCACTGGGCGAGGTTCTGGTCGGGGACGAAGAAGATTTCGTCGGTGTCGACGAAGTCGGCGACGCGCCCGGCGTTGGCGCTGGTGCAGCAAATGTCGGATTCGGCTTTGACCGCGGCGGTCGAGTTGACGTAGGTGACCACGGTGGCCGACGGACCGAGCTCGGCCTTTTTGGCGATAAGCTGCCGCGCGTCGATCATGTCGGCCATCGGGCAGCCGGCGTCCGGACGCGGCAGAATCACGCGTTTGTGCGGCGAGAGAATCGCGGCCGATTCGGCCATGAAATGCACGCCGCAAAAGAGGATCAAGTCGGCGTCGGTGCGCGCGGCGGCCAACGACAAGCCGAGCGAATCGCCCGTCAGATCGGCATGGGCCTGGATTTCCTCGTTTTGGTAATTGTGAGCGAGCCAGATGCCGTTATGTCGCGCGAGCAGGTCCTTGATTTCGGCGACCAGCTCAGGGTGCTGATCCATGCGTCGTTTCTCCTGCGGGCTCGGGAGCCGGTTCGGGGGTCGGTTCGGGCGGCGGCGCGGGCGCTTCCGGCACGGGCACTTTCACGTCTTCGGTTTGCGCGGGCACATCCAGATCGGGCAGTTGATCACGGGTTTCGATCAGCCGCACAACCTTTTCGCCGAGCCAGCCGACGACCGTCGGGCGCAATTGCGGGAAGGACGTGTAGGCCAGCGCCAGCAGCAAGGTGGTGATGACCAGCGCGATCACCAGGCCGACCATGCCGGGGCCGCGCTTGTTTTCCTTCATGCGCAACACGCGGATGCAGATCGGATCGGTGATCATGCGCACGGCGATGTTGATGCCGGCGAACAACAGCACGATCAGAACGACAAGGAAAATCTGCAGCAGGTAAAACGGCAGATTCGGAAAAAAATCGTTCTTAAAAAAGGCCAACCCGTTGGCTATGGCTTCTTTCATCCCAACCCTCACCGCTTGTTCGATGTGAGCCGATCCTAACAGCCCGCCCGCACGGAGGCAAGCAGAGTTCTGTTCCCTTGGGCTACCTGCTGTGGCCTGCTCGGTGGCACTGATACGCCGAACGCAATGAGGTTTATCAGTGTTTGTTTACGACCGTTTGTTAGCCCTCATCCCCGGCCCTTCTCCCGAGGATGACAGCCCTTTCGTCATTCCCGCGCAGGCGGGAATCCAGGACCGGCGATTACTTTTCCTGACCTTTTTGAAAAAAGGGTGCCGCGCTACGCACGACGTTAAAGGAATCCTGGATCCCCGGGTCAAGCCGGAGGATGACAAACTACTTGTCATGCACACCTTTGGCTGTCGCCAAAAGTGTGGCACACGGACAATCTTCCTCCCACGATCTCCAACCGCGAACCTTCTCTTGACACGCGGTGTCAGGCAAGGTATTGCGCAAGGCATTCCGTCAGGGAAAGGAGCTGGAATTTTATGGGCATCAAGCAAGCACAGCGGCTGACGCAACTGCCGCCGTACCTGTTCGCCGAGCTGGACCGGCAACGCAACGAAGTGGCCGCGCGCGGGGTGGACATCATCGACCTGGGCGTCGGCGATCCCGACCTGCCCACGCCCGCGACGGTGCTGGCGGCGGCGCATGCGGCGCTCGACGATCCGGCCAATCATCGTTATCCGAGCTACCAGGGCATGCGCGCCTTTCGCGAGGCGGCGGCCGCGTTCATGCAACGGCGCTTCAATGTCGCGGTGAATCCGGAAACGCAGGTGTGCGCGCTGATCGGCTCGAAGGAGGGCATCGCGCACGCGCCGCTGGCGTTGGTCGATCCGGGCGACGCGGTGTTGTATCCGAGCCCCGGCTACCCGGTGTACCGCGTGTCGACGATCTTCGCCGGCGGCGAGCCCGTGCCCATGCCGCTACGCGCGGACAATGATTTTCTGCCCGATTTCGACGCCGTTCCCAGCGATGTGGCCGCGCGGGCGACGGCGATGTTTTTGAACTACCCGAACAATCCGACCGGCGCGACGGCCGATCCGGCGTTTTTCCGGCGGGCGATTGACTTCGCGCAAAAGCACGACCTGGTGATTTTGCACGACATGGCCTACAGCGAGATCGCCTTCGACGGCTACCGGCCGCCGAGCATCCTGGAGACGCCTGGGGCGATGGAGTGCGCGGTCGAGTTTCACAGCCTGTCGAAAACCGCGAGCATGGCCGGGTGGCGCATCGGGTTCGTCGCGGGCAACGCGCAACTCGTCGCGGCGATCGGCAAGGTGAAAACGAACATCGACTCGGGCGTGTTCGGGGCGGTGCAGCGGGCGGGCATCGCCGCGCTGAACCTCGATCCGGCGACGCAAGAGGAGATCATCGCCACGTACCGGCGGCGGCGCGACCTGGTCGTCGACGGCCTGAACGCGGCGGGCATTGCCGTCAACAAGCCGCAGGCGACCTTTTATATCTGGTTCGCCGTGCCGGGTGGGGACAGCGCGAAATTCGCCTCCGATCTGCTGCAGCGCACGGGCGTGCTGGTGACGCCCGGGGTGGGATTCGGTCCGGAGGGAGAAGGTTTCGCGCGCATCGCCCTGTGCCGCGACGAACAGCGGTTGACCGAGGCGATGGCGCGTCTGGTGCAACACAAGTAAACGCGGGATAATTCCGCCGGAAATAGGCCCCGCACGGCTTGAACCATCGCGGGTTGCGGCGGGTCTATTGCCGTGTATGTGCTTGACCGGGGACTACCCGGCAAGTAGGATACTGCGGATAAACAGCCAAGACTGGTGTATTTAGGAGACTTGACGATGGCCAAAAAGCTGGCCCTGTTGTTCGCCGCCCTGGCGGTGCTGGCCTTCGCCGGCGTCGCTCACGCGGAAATATCGGTCGAAATTCTGGCCGTATCGCCGACCGACGGCACGATCGCCGAAGGGGAAACGGCCAAGATCGGCTGGCGCATCGAAGCCGACGGTTCGGGAACGTATTCGGTGGAAGTCGGCGGCGACGGCACCGAAGGCAGCGGCGACCAGATTGCCGCCTCGGACGGTTCGGGTTCGTTCGGAGGCACGACGACCGGCACCTCGACGATCTCGGCCGACAACGACCTGGAAGACGGCGACGGCGACTATACGATCTACGTCATCGCCACTTCGGGCACCGAAACGGACTACGCGACCACGACGATCACGTTGGACTCGCCGCCCGATCAGGTCACCGGCGTGCTGGCCCGTCGCGGCGATCAGAAGATTTTCGTCACCTGGGACGAACACGAAGATCCGGACATCGACTACTACCTGGTCTATTACGCCACGCACAGCGGCGTGGACGCTTCCGACTACGACGGCGTGCAGGCCTCCGAAGGCGCCAGCCCGGTCGACGCGGACCTGGTGACCGAACTTTCCCTGTCGGGCCTGACCAACGAAACGACCTACTTCGTACGCGTGAGCGCGGTGGACGAAAGCGGCTCGGAAAGCCCGCTGTCGGCCGAATCGTCGGCGACGCCGACCGACACGGTGGGCTACGCCGAAATGCAGGGCGACGAGGGCAACTGCTTCATCGCCACCGCCGCCTACGGCAGTTACGATCACCGCATGGTGCGCAACCTGCGCGAACTGCGCGACCGCGTGCTGCTGCAATCGGCGCCGGGCCGGCTGTTCGTGCGCGCCTACTACGCGGCCAGCCCGCCGCTGGCGGCGTGGATCGCCAAGCATCCGGTCGCCCGCGCGAGCGTGCGCGCCGCGCTGCAGCCGGTGGCGATCGCCTCGCGGTGTGAAGTGCGTTTCCCGGGCAGCGTCTCGTTGTCGATGATCACCTTGCTGGGCCTGGCCTGGCTGGCTGTGCGGCGCCGCCGCCATGAGGAGGCCAAATGAAGAGACTCGTTGTCGCCCTGGCCCTGTTGACGATTTTGTGCGGCGGCAGCCTGGCGTGGGCCGAAAGCACGCAGGATATTCACTGGCAGGAAAGTCCGCTGTGGGGCACGTGGAGTTTCAACGCGGGCCTGATGTTCTTCAACGAGGAGGACTACTCGGACGTTTACGGCGACAAGGGCATGGTGTTTTACAACATGAACGCGGGCCTGAAGCTGATCGCCGATCTCGAGTTGGTGGGGCACATCGGCTACGGCTTCAGTGAAGGCCGCGGCATTTCACCGCAGGAAAAAAGCAAGACCGACGAATGGTACAAGCTGCACATCGCCCCGGGCGGTCTGGGCCTGGCCTATCGTTTCAAATTCTGGCTCGACCAGCCGGTGGTTCCTTACATCGGCGGCGCGGGCCTGGTCAGCTACTGGATGGAAGAGCGGATGGAAAGCTCGTGGAAGCGGCGCGGCTACAACTACGGCGCGATGGGCTACGGCGGGCTGATGATTCTGCTGGACAACCTCGAGCGGCGAGCGAGCGGCGCGCTGGAATCGACCTGGGGCATCAACAATACGTACATCTTCTACGAGTACCGCTACACGTCGTTGAACAACTTCGACGAAGACGAGATCGTCGATCTGGGCAGCCAGTTCCACTCCCTGGGGTTGATGTTTGAGTTCTAAGCCGCTCAAGCAGCCGACCGACGACGACCGCACATACCTGGCTCATTTCGCGTACGACGGCACGGACTACGCCGGTTGGCAGTACCAGCCCAACGCGCGCACTCTGCAACAAACGATCGAGGAAAGCTTCACGCGGGTCACCGGGCTGCCGGCGCGGTTGCGCGCCTGCGGGCGCACCGACGCGGGCGTGCATGCGCTGGACATGCCGGCCGACTTCACGTTGCCGTGGGAATTCGATCTGGCGCAACTGACCCGGGCCTGGAACGCGGTGTCGCCGGCGGACATCGCGGTAACCGACGTCCGGGCCGCGCCGGCGGGATTTTCGGCCCGTTTCGCCGCGCGCCGGCGGACCTATCGGTACGTTTTGCTCAACCGGCCGCAGCAAAGCATATTTTTGCATCGTTGGTGCTGGCATCTTGCCGACAAACTTGATATTAATGCTGTTCGCGAAGCGATGTCCGCGCTGGTGGGGGAGCATGATTTCACCACGTTCCGGGCCGCCGACTGCGAGGCGAACCACGCGGTGCGAAGCATTTACCGCGTTGACATTGCGGATGCCGGTGTAAGTGACGCCCGATCATGGGGAGAAAACGGGCGATACGCCGGCGCACCGGAAGCAGGCTTGATGGTCGTCACCATCACCGGGAATGCGTTTCTGAAACACCAAGTGCGTTCGATCATCGGCACGCTGGTCGAGGTGGGACGCAGCAAAATGACGCCGGAGGATTTCGCACGGGCGCTGGCCGCGCGCGATCGCCGGCTGGCTGGTCCGACGGCGCCGGCGCATGGCTTGACGTTCGTGGGGGTCGAGTTTGACGCCGATGAAATCGTAATCTAATCTGTCGGTTTACCGAGAAGGCGCATCCAGGAGGATTCGATGAGTCTGTATGAAGAGCGTGACGTCCTGCTAAGCGAAAAAGGCGTTTTGTCCGAACGCCTGCAGAAACTCGAAGAACGCAAGGACAAGGTCAAGCCGCAGCTATACGACAAGCTACGCGGCGAGCTCGACGAGAAGATCAACGACAACGAGACGAAGCTGGCCGACATCGAGGCGCAGATCCGCGAGGAAGAAGAGCGCATCGCCGCCGAGAAAGCGGCGGAAGAAGCGCGCATCGCCGCCGAGAAGGCGGAGGAAGAAGCGCGTCTGGCCGCGGAGAAGGCGCAAAAGAGCGAAACCGAGCTGCGCGAGAAGATCCTGGAGAAGTACGCCGACGAACTCGAAGCGCTGCGGAACGAGTGGCGCCAGGCGCAGGAACAGCGCAAACAGGAGCTGGAAAAACACTCCGACGCGCTGACCGCCCAACGCAATGAAATCTCCGACAGCCTAACCAAGTTCAAGGACGAGAAGGAAGAGCTGGAGCTGCGCCAGGATATCGGCGAGTTCGAGGACAATCCGTCCGAATACGAAGAACTGAACGAGAAGATCAAACAGGGTCTCGCCGAGTCCGAAGCCGAGATCAACGCGCTCGACGGCGAGATCGGCAAAGTGGGCGAGCAGATCGAGGCGCTCGAACTGGCCGAAATGCCCGACTTCGCCGAGCAGGTGGTCGAGAACCACGCCGACGAACTGGTCGAGCCGGAACCGGAAGAGGAAATCTACGAGCCCGAGGAAGAGGTCTACGAGCCCGACGCCGAACTGACCGCCGAGGGCGAGATCATCGAGGAAGAGGAAATCGACGCGGACGCCGTCGGCGACAACGAGGAAATCGTTACCGAGGTCGAGGAGATCTACGAGGACGAAACCGAGGAAGCCTTCTTCCAGAGCCACAAACGCCAGAGCCTGGTCAGCGCGACGATCAATCCGTGCGTGATCGAGCGCATGGCCGACGGTTCGGAAAAAATTCACGACCTGGTGCTGGGCGGCGCGAAAACGCTGATCGGTTCCAGCGAGCTGTGCGACGTCTACCTGCCCTACCCGACCATCGAACCCAAGCACGCGTGGATCAAGGTCGACCGCAAGGGCAAGTACATGCTCAAAGACACCAGCAGCAAACTGGGCACGCTGGTCAACGGCAAAAAGATCAAAAAGACCTTCCTGGAAAACGGTGACCAGATCGGCGTCGGCGATATCCGCCTGCAGGTCAAGTTGATCTGACCCGATCCGACGACAAGCACGAACCGCCCTCGGCAACGGGGGCGGTTTTTTTCTTTCCGATTATTCTTCCTCTTCCTCCTCCGTCAGCTTTGAACCCTCATAAATCCACCGCTCTTTTCCCTTTTGGTGAAGGTACATGTGTTCACCGCAAAACGATAAATTCAAGTGCTTTTCCCCGTGAGTTTTCAGTTCGGCCGAGACTTCCGCCAGGGTGGCCAGTTTCTCCTTTTCCGATTGGGCGACAAACGCTTCGGAGACGTTGAACCAGGGAAAACAGTGCGTGAAGATGGCGTTACCGCGATAGTAAATGCTGAGATCGTCTTTAAAATCGAACACAAAGCCCGTTTTTTCCTTGATGCGTACCAACGTTTCCAACCAAGCTTTATTTTCCTGGTCGGAATATTCATTGTAATAATCGACTTTGTCATCATCGGCGACAAAGTAGCAGCCCACCTTTTTATAATCATTCGACAAGCGTCCCATTTTAACGGTTATCTTCCGTTTTTCACCGGGGGGTAACGGTTTTTTCTCCTCGACAGTCTTGGTCACGATCATCAGTTCGGACAGAAGATCGCCACGGGCGAAAGCCGTCATTTTCAATGTCAGCGGCCGGTCGGTAATGTTGGTCACGGTGGCGGCCACGGTAACGTAAGCATGATCGAAATCCAGGCCGTATGTGGTGCGCGTGACTTTGTTGTAGGCCGAAATCAGATATTCGCTTTTATCCTGAAACGACACGTCGTAAAGACCGTAAAAGGTGTAGAAACGCCCCACGTTCTCGTTCCATTCCATTTCAACCCGGAAGCCGTTGTCCTTATATTCCACCACGACGGGAATGGATGGTTTGCCGAGTAAAGCGGCCACTTGTTTTTGCAGGGTATGCACCTTTTCGATCAACGGCGCATACTCGCCTTGCCCTTCACCGGGTATTTCAAAATGCAGGACGCCTTTATCGACACGGATAGTGGCCGCGGTCAATTCGTTTTGCGCCGCCAACTCGGCAAGCTTGGGCAACCAGGGGATATACTCACGCGGCACGTGGCGAGCCGGCAACGGCAGCAATTCCGCCCCGCTCTTGCCCAATAGGTAAAAATCGACTTCATCGCCCATAAAATCGAACTTTTCATTGTAGTCGGTGTCCTGGATGACCAACGCCGCCAATCCGCCGCGCGACAACGGCACGGCCCGCCGGATTTTCACTCCGGACAAGGTGCAAAACGGCTCGCTGCTCAGGTCCGGCAACAAGCGCAGGTACAAACATTGTTTATCATTCTCATCGCAACGCTCGACGAAGGCTTCATCGCCGATGGGGAACAGTTTATCGCGCTCCCGGTATCCCGCCCACGGTGCGGCGTCGCCGCCCGCCAATGGAATAACCTGGAACGGCTTTTTGCCGCCGACCGACAACAGCAACCGATCGCCCACAACGGCCGCCCCGGCAAAAGCCTCATATTTGTTTTTGATAATCTTTTTCAGACTTTTTTGCCGCTTCGTCGGCTCCTCGTCTTCGCCGACCGTTTCGTTCCACAAGCGCACCGCTTCACCATCGCCGGATGGGACCAGGTACAATTCGACGCCGTTTTCCAGGTTGCGTTGCACGACTGCGGCGGCCGGTTGCGACGCGATGGCGTACAACGCCACAGCCGGGCCCAGATTGCGAAGCTCGCCGCCGGCCAAGGCCAGATGATACAGCGCTTTATCGCCGTCGGGCGGCCCGGCGAGAAAATAAACCGAGTTGGCGGCGCGATCGTATAGGAAATTGTCGACGGTTTCTTCCGCCGGGCTCAGAGAGGTTTCCTCATTGGTCGACAAATTGCGCCTGACCAGTTCTATCGTGGCCTCCGCGCCCGCCTTCTCGGCCGGACGCCGGCGCCGGAACATTGCCTGTTGCGCATCGATCATGACGGGCTGAAAAATGGCGACATCCCGCCACAGCACGGTTTCCTGCTTGGTGTTTACGTCGCGAGCAAACAATCCGTACTTGCCGGTAGCGTCTTTCTGCTCGTAATACAACGTGTCGCCCAACGTCGACAGCGAATCGGCGATCACCTTTTCACCGAGGCCATCGAACACGTAATATCCGTCTTTCATCCCGGCGACCGGATTCAGCGGCGAACAAGACAATATTAACATTATAACAAATAATATTGACGACCAAACGTAAAAATGCTTCATGACCCGCGTCCTTTCCGTTCGGTGTTTGAATGCCTGTTCGGGGAATGATTCAGTGTACCAAGCGAAACGTGACGCAGGCAAGCCGTGGTTGGTTATCGCCATCGGGAACCGGCGGCGGCGAAAAAATCAGCCGCGGTTGCCCCCGCGCACGCAGCGGGCGCACAGGCCCACGAACGACGGGCCCAGCGTGCACGGTCCCTGGCAGAAGGGCCGGCGCCACCAGCGCAGGCGCGCGAGCGCGGGGGCGGGCGAACGAAATCGATGGTTGGTGTGGGGGGAATCGATCTCGCCCGCGACGCCCATCGCGCATTTCGCCGGGTGCTTTTTTACGGCCTCGCCATGCGGTGCGAAGCCCCTGTTTTTATCGTTCACGTCCATGCCTGACGCCTGACCGCTCATCGGTACCTCCGCAAAAGACTGATGACCACGCCTTGGATGGTCAATTGATCGCGCGGGACGAAGATCGGCTCCATCGTCCGGTTCGCCGGACGCAACTCGGCCTGCGCGCCGTGGAAATACAGCCGTTTGACCGTGGCCTCGCCCTCGACCAGCGCCACGACCGTCTGGCCCGCCTGCGCCTGATCCTGCCGACGCACGAGAATCACGTCGCCGTCGCAGATGCCGTCGTCGATCATCGATTCGCCGCGCACGCGCAACGCGAAGTGCTCGCCGGTGGACAGATAGGACGCCGGAATGTCGACCAGCTCCTCGTCGCCGAGCACCTCGACCGATTCGAGCGGCCGGCCCGCGACGATCACGCCCACCAGCGGCACCTGGACCACTTCGGCCTCGAAGGCGCGCGGCGGCCGGCGCAGCGGCTCGTGCGGGCGCAGGTCGCGGTGACGGTAGCGCTCGCGGGCCAGGTAGCCTTTGCTTTCCAGCGCGCGCAGGTGCTGCACCACCGTCGCGGTGGAGGACACGCCCAGCGCCTCGGCGATTTCGCGCACCGTCGGCGGCCGGCCGTGGCGGTCGACCCACGCGCCGATCACCCGCAAAACCTCTTGCTGGCGGGGGCTCAACGTCCGGGTGTTCATCGTCGTTTCTTCCTCCTCAATGTTCGGCATGATGATACCGAACATTACCCGCGTTCGTCAAGAAAAATACCCTTACAAAATATAGGGTGACTTCCCTGCCGGACGAGCAAGATGTGGAATGGCGAATGCCGAATGGCGAATGCGGAATGGCGAATGCGGAATGCGGAATGTTAACGAATGCTGAGCAATCAAGACATAGGTAGCCATCTTCTTATGGAACAAGACCGTGGCGCCCGCCACGTTCGATCGTTCACGAGTACAGCTTTCGCCAGGAGCGAAAACTATGGCACACGGAAAGGACGTCATTGTCCGCGTGCCACACTTTTGGCGAAGCCAAAGGTGTGCTTTCCGTAACTTCACGGCCGTGCCCTAACGAGCAACCCCGTCATCGCCCGGCGTATAAATTATGCGCATAAAATAAATTTTTATTGACAGAAAAACTGTAAATCCTTACATTTATAACGAATTGTAATTGTCAAACTTTCTTGAAGTTGGATTTGTTTAAATTTCAAGAAAAATAAGGAGCTATTGTAATGTTCTATGATAGTCAGACTCCCTCTTTATTCGATCCGACCAAGGAGATCGCCGCGGTATTCATCGATTTTGAAAACATGCGCCTGACGGTGGAGGAAGCCGGCGACGAACCGTTTCAGATGAACAAAGTACTCGACTACATAACCGAGCACGTCGGCCAAGTAGCGATTAAAAAAGCATATTCCAACTGGCACTACGTTAATCCGGTCATTTTCAACCTGCTGGGCAACAACATCGATATGATTCAAATTTACCCGCGCGGCACACAGCGCAAGAACGCGGCCGACATCCGGCTGGTGGCCGACGCGATGGAGATATTATTTCGTTATCCGCACATCGACACGTACGTGATCGTGGCGTCGGATTCGGACTACACCGGGCTGATTCTCAAGCTGCGCGAGCACGGCAAGAAGGTGGTGGGCATCGGCACGCGTGAGCACACCAGCGAACATCTGGTGAAGGCCTGCAATCTGTTCCGTTTTTACCGCACGATCGCCACGGACGACCCGAAGAAGCTGCGCGCGACGGTGGGCGACCTGGACTTCCAGGAGGCGAAGGAGCTGCTGCTCAAGGCGATGCAGCGGCACCGGTTCACCGATCGACCGGCGGTGGGTCGCTGGCTGCGCTGGCAGATGATCCAGATCGAGCCGTCCTTCGACGAGGCCAACTACGGCTTCGGCACCTTCCGCGAGTTTCTGGAAGCGTGCAACGACGTGGTGCGCGTCAGCGAGGAAGGGGCGCACCGCGATTTGAAGGTGGGGCTGCTTTCGCGCTGGCCGACGAGCGGCGAGATGCCGGCCGAGGACGAGGAGCGCGACAATGAGGAACTGCAATTCGAACCGGTGCGCGCGACGATCGCGCAGCCGCGGCAAAGCGGGACGCCGAGTCTGACGATCACCAACGAGCCGAGCGGGCCGCTGCCGTTCGCCAAGCGGGAAGAGGACATCAAGCGTAGCGATTACCTGCGCACGCTGTGGTATCCGCGCATTTATCTGTACAACCGCGCGATCTCCGGGCCGCTGATCCGCGAGATTTTCCGGGTCAACGGGCCGGGCAAACCGCTGAGCCAGTACGATCTGGAAGAGCATCTGTTGGGTCCCTACGCCGATTCGCTGGAGGAGACCAACGAGTTTCCGCGCTTCGAACTGACGCAAAAAACGATCTACGCCATTCAGAAGCTACTGTTCTGGGCGGGGACGATTCAGTTCGTGGACACCGACGAGCTGGCCTTCTGGAAGAAGCGCAGCCGGTCGATCGTCGATGAGCTCGACAGCATCGAGGCGCTTTTCGAGAAAATCGACAAGCACCTGGTGCGGCATTTCAGCCAATACCTGCCGCTGGTGCCGGAGGTTCTGGCGACCATTATGCAGGGCAGCGAATCGGTGGAATACGCCCAGCGGATAGTTCGGGCGGTGGCCGACGACCCGCAGGATCCGGAAGCATAAACATACCCGATACACAATAATTTTGGTTGAATATCCTTATCGTCGGGGGCGTCGATAAATTCAAAAACACATTCAATTATAACTAGTTATCGACTTGATATTACGGAACTTCCGCCGCATAACCCCTCATAAAAAACGGTTGCCAGCCGCCCGGAGCTATGTTATGTCTCTCGTGAGGTTCGGTATAGTTTTGTTTACAGGAGGATATCAGATGAAGGTTTCGAAATACTTTCTGCTTCTGCTCGTCTTCAGTTTCCTGGTCGTAGGCTTTACGGCTGCTTGCGATTGCGGCGACGATGACGACGACGATGATGACGACGATGACGATTTGATCGACGACGACGACGATGATGACGACGATGATGACACCGGCGACGACGACGACACCGGCGACGATGACAGCGGCGACGACGGCGGCGCCGACGAAGACCGCGGCGACGACGGCAGACGCGACGG
>Ga0116164_10000349_pt1 | contig 41564 bp, 41 predicted proteins | sample AD_UKC109_MetaG_FD_89888 | JGI IMG/M metagenome (GOLD analysis project Ga0116164, IMG submission 89888) | Active sludge microbial communities of municipal wastewater-treating anaerobic digesters from Hong Kong - AD_UKC109_MetaG | ecosystem: Engineered > Bioreactor > Anaerobic > Digestate... | reverse complement strand
TTGGTGGCCGAGAGCCGTCAACCCGGAGGTCCTGCCTCTGATGTCTCTGCACTTGCCGAGCGTGCATTCTCACTGGCGTCGGGTACCGGTGTCACCGCAACGGCGCCGTCTGCCGCGGTGCAGTCGACAAGTCCCGAAGAAGAACTGCCGGGTGACGAGAGCCTGGATATCGACGAAGTGTCGGCGCTGAGCGAGCTGTCGCTGCAGATCGAGGAAGATCTGGTTTCCGACGATACGCTCGAGCTCGAGTTCGAAGCTGACGGCATGGCGGTCGCTCCCGACGACGATCTGTCGGCGGATACCGGCGAAACGCCGGTTAAGGAAGACGTGCCCGACGAAACAGCAGTGGATGCGACGACCGAAGAAACCGGGCTCGATCGCTTCGCTGCACAGGGCCATGCCGCTGATGAGTCAATTCTCACGGATGCCCCGGTGCAGGATTCCGAGTTCCTGGATCTCGAGGCGAATGCCGTCAGCAGTGCCGATTCGAGCCTCAATGCGGTCTTTCTGAACGAGGCGGAAGGCCATCTGAATGTGCTGGCTGCATTCATAGGGCGGGCCAGGGAGCTTGGTGGTTGTGCGCTGGAAGACGGTGTGCGGCGCGCCATGCATACGCTGCGTGGAAGTTCGAGTGCGGCCGGTGCCACCGAAATGGCTGAACTCGCCGAGGCGCTGGAACACTTCAGCAACCTGATGTGTGATGCGAAGCGGCCGCTCGACAGCGACATGCTCGATCTGCTCGAGCGTAGCCACCAGACGCTGTCGGCGCTTGCAGCGGCGGTCGAGGATCCGCACCGCGATGTGGACGGATGGGAGTCACTGCGCGACGAGGTCGGCCGGGTGACGGCTGCCATGGCCCGAGCTCCGGCAACGACGGGCGGCACCGGGGAGTCACCGCAGACACTGGAGGCCCTGGACCCCGAACTGCTGGAGATCTTCCTCGAAGAGGCCAGGGAACTGCTGGAATCGCTCGAAGGGGAGCTGGGTGACTGGCAGTACGCAACCTCGGGCGACCAGATGCCGGTGGCCAAACTGCAACGCACGCTGCACACGATGAAGGGTGGTGCCCGCCTGGCAGGTGTTGCCCCGGTCGGTGATCTCAGCCATGCGCTGGAGTCGGTGTTCGAAAGCGTTGCCGAAAGCCGCATCACCGGCAGTGACCGCCTGAAGGGGCTGGTGCGTCATGCCACCGATGCCCTCGCCCAGGATATCGAGGTGCTGATGCGTGGCGCGATGCCAGCGGCGCATACCGCTGTCATCGATCGTCTGGAGACCGCGGCACGCGGCCGCGAGTGGGACGATGTCGCCGCGGTCGAGGCAGTCCTGACGGTGGACGGTGAGGTATCGCAGCTGATTGAGCAGCCGGTACCACCGGAGCCTGAGCCCGACCTGCCCGTCGATGTGATGCCCGAGCCCGAGGTGGAAACGACGCCGGCAGGTGACGGTGATGCGGAGCCCTTGCCGGAGGTCGCATCCACGTTGCAGGCCGCCGAGCAGCCGGCACTTGACGATGTGGCGGAAATTGCCGAAAGCGAGCCGGAAGCCGACGATGAGTTTGGCGCCGATTCCGAACTGCTGACCGATTCGCAACTGATGACAGACTCGGAGTTGCTGGGCGACTCCAGCTTCCTGGTCGCCGGTTCGGTCACGGCATCGGATGGCGGCCCGGTGGGTGCTGTCGTGAAGAGCGACTCCAAGGTCGTGCAGTTCCCAGGCAGCGATCGCCATCTCGACGAGGAGGGATTCGTCCCGCGGCTTCCATTTCCGCAGCAGGAGGCCGCTCCGACGACGGGCACCGAGCGTGTCCGGGTGTCATCCGAGGCGCTGGACCAGATGGTCAACAACGCCGGCGAGGTGAGCATCTATCGTGCCCGCATCGAGCAGCAGAACAACAGCTTTGCCTTCAACCTCGGCGAGCTGGGGCAGACCATCGACCGCCTGCGCAGTCAGCTTCGCGACCTGGAGTTGGAGACCGAGGCGCAGATCCTGTCACGCCATGAACGCGAGGGTGAATCGCGCGCCGATTTCGACCCGCTCGAGCTCGACCGCTATTCGACCATCCAGCAGCTGTCGCGCGCGTTGTCGGAAACAGTGGAGGATCTCTCCAACCTCGGGCAGTCACTGGGTGAACTGAGTCGCGATACGGATACGCTGCTGCTGCAGCAGGCGCGGGTCAACACTGATCTGCAGGACGGTCTGCTGCGCACCCGCATGGTCAAGTTCTCCAGTCGCGTGCCACGACTCGAGCGCGTGGTACGCCAGACCAGTCACAGTGTCGGCAAGCAGGCCGCCCTCAAGGTGATCGGTGGCGACGAGGACATGGACCGGGCGATTCTCGAGCGCATGATGAGTCCGCTGGAGCATCTGTTGCGCAACGCCGTGTCTCATGGCATCGAGGATGCCAATGCCCGGCTGGCAAACGGCAAGGCGGCGCAGGGCCTGATCACTCTGCACCTGGCGCGCGAGGGCTCCGATGTAGTGCTCACGCTGGCCGATGACGGTGCCGGTCTCGACCGTGCGCGTATCCGTGCCAAGGCCGTGGAGCGTGGTCTGCTCGATGCGGATGCCGCAGTCGACGATGACGATCTGTATCAGCTGATCCTGCAGCACGGTTTCTCGACAGCGCAGGAGCTGTCGCAGGTGTCCGGTCGCGGGGTCGGTATGGACGTCGTGCTCACCGAGGTCAAACAGCTCGGCGGCACGCTGGAGATTGCGTCACAGCCCGGGCGTGGTACCGGGTTTACGATCCGCCTGCCGTTCACCCTGGCGATCACTGATTCACTGCTGGTGACCCTGGGCGAGGATATCTACGCGGTGCCGCACAGCAGCATGGACGGGGTGGTGCGTATCCCGGTCGAGGAACTTCGGGCCATCTACAGCGGCGAGCAGGCGGTGTTCCGGTACGGCGAGCGCGATTACAACGTGCGCTATCTCGGCACCATGCTTGGCGTCCAGGCGCCGCATATCAGCGAAGGTGCACGCTGGCTGCCGTTGCTGCTGGTGCGCTCCGGCGAACACAGGGTCGCGATCCAGGTGGACAGCCTGTTGGGTAACCGGCAGATCGTGGTCAAGTCGGTCGGTGCGCAGTTGAGCACGGTGCGCTGGTTCACCGGCGGCACCATCCTAGCCGATGGCCAGATAGCACTGATCCTCGACGTCAACAGCCTGGTACGCATGGACAGTGCGCAGCAGCTGGCTCTGCCCACGGAGGCATCGGCACCGGCGACCAAGGGCGTGTCGGTGATGGTGGTCGACGATTCGATCACTGTGCGCAAGGTCACCAGCCGTCTGCTCGAGCGCCACAACATGCACGTGATGACCGCCAAGGACGGGGTAGACGCAGTGACGCTGTTGCAGGAACAGCACCCGGACGTGATGCTGCTGGATATCGAGATGCCGCGTATGGACGGTTACGAGCTGGCGCGCCACATGCGTAGCACGCCGGAGCTCAGTGATATACCGATCATCATGATCACCTCGCGCACCGGTGATAAACACCGCAGCCGCGCCCTTGAGCTTGGTGTGAAGCGCTACCTCGGCAAGCCCTACCAGGAGGCCGAGCTGCTCGAAAACATCTATACCGTGCTGGCGGATTCGGCATTGTGAGTCAGCGTGACGACGAAATCCGCTGCATGCTTATCCCGATGCGTGAGGGGCGCCTGCTGCTGCCCAATGCCGCAGTCGCCGAGGTCATCGGCTACCGCGAACCGGACCCGCTGGATCATGATCTGCCCTGGCTTCAGGGTAAGGTCGGCTGGCACCAGCGCGATATACCGGTGGTCGATTTCGAACGCCTGCTGGGACGCTCGGTTGCCGGTGGCGGCATCCGGCAGCGCATCGCCGTCTGCTATGCCTTGCAGCCAGGCGACGACTGGCCGCTGATCGGCCTGGTCGCGCAAGGCATACCACGGTTATTGCGCGTGCAGCGCGAGGTGATCGAGTTCGCCGGGACGCCGGCGTCGGGCGCGTCTCCGGTACGCATGCGGATCTCGGTCGGCGGTGAAGAACTGATAGTGCCCGATCTGGATTACCTGCATACGCAGCTACCCGTGGCCTGAGGCACTCCCCCGGCTCAGCGAAAATCACCCCACAGGACCTGGATGGCCGCCAGTGCGGCCAGCGGCGCGGTTTCGGTGCGCAACACGCGTGGTCCGAGCCGCACATCGGTAAATCCGCTCCGGATCGCGAGATTGCGTTCGTCCTCGCCAAGGCCGCCCTCGGGCCCGATCAACAGATTCAGTGTGCCCTCGGGCGGGGCAACGGTCGCCAGCGTGTGTGCGGCCTCGTGGTATAGCAGCAGACCCGTGGGCTGTCCGTTCAGCCAGTCACCGAGAGAAAGGGGCGGGTGAAGTACCGGCAGGCGACTGCGACCGCATTGCTCGCAGGCGCTGATGATCACCCCCTGCCAGTGTTCCATGCGCTTGTCTCGGCGCTCCGACGTCAACTGCACGACGCTGCGTGAGGTTGTCAGCGGGGTCAGTGCCTGTACCCCGAGTTCGACTGATTTCTGGATGGCGAAGTCCATGCGTTCGCCGCGCGATATGCCGATTCCGAGGTGGATTGGCAGTCTGGCCTGTGATTCGGTGGACAGCACATTGCCGATCCGGGCGGTGCAGCCACGGCGATCGCAGCGCGTCAGTTCGGCGGCGTAGTCGCGCCCGTCCCCGTTGAACAGGACGATCGACTGGCCGGCCCGCAGTCGAAGTACCTGGCTCAGGTAGCGGCAGGCGCGTGCATCCATCTCCACCTCGCTGCCGGGGACAAGTGCCTGCGCGGTATGGATGCGGGACAGACGCATGCCGGGCGTCGGCCTCAGCCCGCCGCTGCGTCGAGGCCCAGGTTGTCCCAGATCGCCAGCGTCGGCGCGGCCTGGTTCATGGTGTAGAAGTGCAGGCCGGGGGCGCCCATGTCGAGCAGGCGCAGGCACAGGTCGGTGACCACCTCGGTGCCGAGTTTGCGGATACTCTCGATGTCGTCGCCGTAGTCCTCGAGTCGTTTACGCAGCCAGCGTGGGATCTCGGCGCCGCAGGCATCGGAAAAACGCACCAGGTTGCTGAAATTGGTGATCGGCATGATCCCCGGTACGACCGGGATATCGATCGAACGCGTCGTGCAGGCATCGATGAAGCTCGCATATGCGTCGGCGTTGTAGAAATACTGGGTGATCGCCGAGTCGGCGCCGGCATCCACTTTGCGTTTGAAGTTGTCCAGGTCGCGGTTGAAGTTGGGTGCCTGTGGATGCATCTCGGGGTAGGCCGCTACCTCGATGCGGAAACGGTCCCCAAAGTGCTTGCGGATCAGTGCCACCAGTTCGTTGGCGTGGTTCAGATCGCCCATGGCGCCGGCACCGGCGCCAGACGGCAGGTCGCCGCGCAAGGCGACGATACGGGTAATGCCCTGCGCCTCGTAACGCCGGAGGATCGTCGTGATTTCATCGGTACTGCTGCCAATGCACGACAGGTGCGGCGCGGCGTCGATGCCCTGGTCCCGTATCCAGTCGACAGTGGCGAAGGTGTTGCTCTGCGTCGAGCCACCGGCACCGTAAGTCACTGAAAAGAAGGCCGGTTGGCGGGCGTTCAGGGTGCTGACCGTTTCGCGCAGGTTGGCGATGCCTTTCTCGGTCTTCGGCGGAAAAAGTTCGAAGCTGTAGATTGCGGTGGTGTGGTTCATGGCGTTCCCGGGTGCAGGGTGTGCGGGCGAGTATTGATGGTGCCGCACACCCTGCGTCGCGTTGGATCAATAGCGGTAGTGATCGGCCTTGTACGGGCCATCCACCGGCACGCCGATATAGTCGGCCTGGTCCTGGCTGAGAACGGTCAGCCTGGCGCCGATCTTGCTCAGGTGCAGGCGTGCGACCTCCTCATCCAGTTTCTTCGGCAGGATATAGACGCCGATCGGGTAGGCGTCACGTTTGGCGAACAACTCGATCTGCGCCAGCACCTGGTTGGTGAAACTGTTCGACATCACGAAGCTGGGGTGGCCGGTGGCGCAGCCCAGGTTAACCAGTCGGCCCTCGGCGAGCATGATGATGCGCTTGCCGTCGGGAAAAATGATGTGGTCGACCTGCGGCTTGATGTTCTCCCATTGGTACTTCTTGACGCTCGCGATGTCGATCTCGTTGTCGAAGTGACCGATGTTGCACACGATCGCCTGATCCTTCATCGCGGCCATGTGGTCGTGGCGGATGATGTCTTTGTTGCCGGTCGTGGTGACGAAGATGTCGGCGATTGGTGCGGCGTCCTCCATCGTGACCACGCGGTAGCCCTCCATCGCCGCCTGCAGCGCGCAGATCGGGTCGATCTCGGTAATCCATACGGTCGCGCCGAGGCCGCGCAGCGATTGTGCCGAGCCTTTGCCGACGTCGCCGTAGCCGCACACCAGCGCGATCTTGCCGGCGATCATCACGTCGGTTGCGCGCTTGATGCCGTCGACCAGTGACTCACGGCAGCCATAGAGGTTGTCGAACTTGGACTTGGTCACCGAGTCGTTGACGTTCATGGCTGGGAACAGGAGCTGGCCTTTTTTCAGCATCTCGTACAGGCGATGCACCCCGGTGGTTGTCTCCTCGGTCACGCCGCGGATCGATTCCGCCATCCGGTGATAGCGCTTCGGGTCTTCGGCCAGGCTGCGCTTGAGTACGCCCAGAATGACCTGCCATTCCTCGGGGTCGCTGGCTTTCGGATCCGGCACTGCACCGGCGTTGGCGTATTCGACGCCCTTGTGCACCAGCAGGGTGGCGTCACCGCCATCGTCGAGGATCATGTTGGGGGCTTCGCCGTTCGGCCAGTTCAGCACCTGCTCGGTGCACCACCAGTATTCTTCCAGCGTCTCGCCCTTCCACGCATAGACAGGGATGCCGGCAGCGGCGATGGCGGCAGCGGCGTGGTCCTGGGTGGAGAAGATGTTGCACGAGCACCAGCGCACCTGGGCGCCGAGTTCGACCAGGGTCTCGATCAGCACCGCGGTCTGGATGGTCATATGCAATGAGCCGGTGATGCGCGCGCCCTGGAGCGGCTTTTCCTTGCCGTACTTGCTGCGCAGGGCCATCAGGCCCGGCATCTCAGTCTCGGCGATGCGCATCTCTTTCCGGCCCCAGTCGGCCAGCGACATGTCGGCGACTTTGAAATCGGTGAACTCACTCATGGTTGTTGACTCCTGTTCAAGAAACGTGAGTGAGCGCCGTTGTGCGAAACCGTATCCAGTACCGAGCCTGGCCTGTCAGAGCAGGTTGCAGCGCCCCTCGGGATGGAATTGTGATGCCCCTGTAGCGTTGGCCGGGCCTGAATCTTGAGCCTGCCAACCGGGGCAGGTCGAAATTCTACACGCTTGACCGGGCGTTTTCTGCCAATCGCCAGTGCGGCCGTGGGATTTTACTGCCACCACGGGGCCGGGAATTGCGTATTATCCTTTGTCGAGGCCACCAAATAAACGAAGTGACATCGACGCCGGGAATGCGTCCCAGGCAACTGGCCCCGGCGGTCACGAAAACAACAATCGGACAGATCCCGGCAAACGGGACGGGCACCTGCGGGAGGAGAACATGGTAGAGCCGAGTACGGCGGGCTCGGGGGAGCCTGAACCGCCAATCGAACCCCTTTTCTATCCATCCAGACAGCTGGGTCTGGACGCGCCGTTGCGCTGGCTCCGGCTGGGCTGGCAAGACCTGAACCGCGCACGCGGCCAGAGTCTCGTCTACGGCACCAGCCTTGCGGTGTTCGCGTTCGTGGTCACCGCCCTGGCGTGGGTCGGCGGCAACGTGGTGGCGCTGTTTACGCTGGGCGTGGGATTTGTAATGAGTGGGCCGGTGCTGGCGTTCGGTCTGTATTCCATCAGCCGCCAGCTGGAGCAGGGGCGCGAGCCGCGACTGGGTATGTGTCTGATGGAGAGCCGTAATCACCTGCGAAATGAACTGTTGTTTGCGCTGGTGATTCTGGTGGTACTCCTGATCTGGGCGCGAGCGGCGTCGATGGTGCACGTGTTCTTCCCTGTCGGCGAGGACCTGAGCATTTTGGAATGGCTGGAGTTCCTTGCCGTGGGAAGCGCAGTCGGCGCGGTGTTCGCGACCATCGTGTTTGCGTCCAGCGTGGTGGCGCTGCCGATGATGCTGGATCGGGGCACCGATGCCATCACCAGCGCACTCACCAGCATCAATGCGGTGTTGCGCAACAAGGGCGTGATGGTGCTGTGGGCGAGCATGATCGTCGGCCTCGTGGTGATCGGTTTTGCCACTGCCTACATCGGGCTGGCGCTGGTGCTGCCGCTGATCGGTCATGCCTCCTGGCACGCCTACCGCGAGACTGTCCTCTAGCCGGCGCGGCAATGCAGGACGGCCGGACACAAAAAAGCCGACGCTTTGGGCATCGGCTTTTTCGTGCAATGGCTGCCGTCACGATCAGATGCCGGCGGCCTCGCGCATTTCCTCTGCCTTGTCGGTCTTCTCCCACGAGAATCCGGCATTTTCGCGACCAAAATGGCCGTAGGCCGCGGTCCTGCGATACTTGATCTGCTCGGTGTTGAGCAGGTCGAGCATACGCAGGATGCCGTAAGGCCGCAGATCGAAGTGTTCGCGGACCAGTTCGGTGATGCGCTCGTCGGTGATGTTGCCGGTGCCGAAGGTGTCGATCATGATCGAGGTCGGTTCTGCGACGCCGATCGCATACGAGACCTGGATCTCGCACTTGTCCGCCAGTCCGGCGGCAACGATGTTCTTGGCCACATAGCGGCCGGCATAGGCAGCGGAGCGGTCGACCTTCGACGGATCCTTGCCGGAGAATGCGCCGCCACCGTGACGCGCCGCGCCGCCATAGGTGTCGACAATGATCTTGCGCCCGGTCAGCCCCGCGTCGCCCATCGGTCCGCCGATCACGAAGCTGCCGGTCGGATTGATGTGGAAGCGGGTGTCCTTGGTCAGCAGCCCCGTCGGGTCGAGGATCGGCTTGATGATCTCGTCCATGACCGCCTCGCGCAGCGTTTCCCCGGCGAACTCCTCGGCGTGCTGGGTGGACAGGACCACCGCGTCGATCGAGACCGGTTTGCCGTTGGCGTAGTGCAGGCTGACCTGGGATTTCGCGTCTGGGCGCAGCAGCGGCAGGATCCCCTTCTTGCGTACCTCTGCCTGGCGCTCGACCAGACGGTGGGCAAACTGGATGGCCGCCGGCATCAGCACCTCGGTCTCGTTGGTCGCGTAGCCGAACATCAGGCCCTGGTCGCCGGCGCCCTGATCTTCCGGTTTGGCCCGGTCCACGCCCTGGTTGATATTGGGTGACTGCACGCCGATCGCGGTCATGACCGCGCAGGTGTCACCGTCGAAACCCATCTCGGAGCTGGTGTAGCCGATGTCGTTGATGACCTGCCGGATAACCTGCTCATATGCCGGCTTGGCGGTAGTCGTGATCTCGCCGGCGATGATCACCATGCCGGTCTTGAACAGCGTCTCGCAGGCGACGCGTGCATGCCGGTCTTCGGCGAGGATGGCGTCGAGGATGGCATCCGACACCTGGTCTGCCATCTTGTCCGGGTGGCCTTCGGAGACGGATTCCGAGGTAAAGATGAAATTTCGGGCCATCGCTTTCTCCTTGGGATATCGCGGCGTTCGTTTCGCGCACTTCGGGGCGCGCGATTCTACACGGTTGAGCGGGTATGCGCATTCTGGAACAATGCCCGGCCCTGGGGCCGCAATAATCGAGGCAAAGCCAATGGTTTCTCTGCAGACACCGGTGTGTGAGTTCGGCAAGGCCGCGCCCGACTTTAATCTGCCGGGGGTCGATGGCCGGCACTGGAGCCGCGACCAGTGCATGGGGGAGAAGGGATTGCTGGTGATGTTCATCTGCAACCATTGCCCCTACGTCAAGGCGGTGCTCGATCGCATCGTGCGCGATGCGGCGGACCTGAAGGCCCTGGGCGTGAACTGCGTGGCGATCATGTCGAACGACCCTACCGACTATCCGGAAGACTCGTTCGCCAACATGCGCGCGATCGCAGAACACAACCGCTTTCCGTTCCCGTATCTATCGGACGAATCGCAGGCGGTGGCCAGGGCGTACGGCGCCGTGTGTACGCCGGATTTCTTCGGTTACAACGCCGCCGGCGAACTTCAGTACCGCGGGCGACTCGATGCCAGCCGGAAGGATGCGGCGCCGGCTGATGCCAGACGCGACCTGTTCGAGGCCATGTCTCAGGTCGCCGATACCGGCCGCGGGCCTGTTGAGCAGGTCCCAAGTATGGGCTGTTCCATCAAGTGGATCGAATGATCTGCAAAATAACCTAAATAAAAACAGATGTTTGCGCATGAATCCCGAGCGGATTTCCTGTGCTTATGGGTGTATTTGAATATTCGGGGAATCCCTCCTTGCCCCCCTTCGTTCGCCTGGGTCAGAATACCCGACCTTTTTATGGTCATCGGGTTGGGGTCGCGTCGTAGGCAGAGCGACGTCCCCGCATAGGTGCGACGCACCGCCGCCAAAGAATGCGGTAAGCCCGGCACAACAGCGAATCATTTCGTCTCCCGGCACAGCCACGGGGGCGGAGAATTCTTAGTCTTTGACAGGAGGGACTCATGTCCTCACGCAGAGAGCTTGCCAACGCCGTCCGCGCGTTGAGTATGGACGCCGTTCAGAAAGCCAATTCCGGCCATCCCGGTGCCCCGATGGGTATGGCGGACATCGCCGAAGTGCTGTGGAACGACCACATGAAGCACAATCCGACGAATCCGCAATGGGCCGACCGCGACCGCTTCGTGCTGTCCAACGGTCATGGCTCGATGCTGATCTATTCCCTCCTGCATCTGACCGGTTACGACCTGTCGATCGACGACCTGAAGAATTTCCGTCAGCTGCATTCCAAGACCCCGGGTCACCCGGAGTACGGTTACGCGCCTGGCGTCGAGACCACCACGGGCCCGCTTGGGCAGGGCATCACCAATGCCGTTGGCATGGCGATCGCCGAGCGCGCGCTGGCGGCCGAGTTCAACAAGGATGGCCACGAGGTCGTCAATCATCACACCTATGTATTCCTCGGTGATGGTTGCCTGATGGAGGGTATCTCGCACGAGGCCTGCTCGTTGGCCGGCACGCTGGGCCTGGGCAAACTGATCTGTTTCTGGGATGACAACGGCATCTCGATCGACGGTCACGTCGATGGCTGGTTCACCGACGACACGCCCAAGCGCTTCGAGTCCTACGGCTGGCACGTCATCCCTGACGTCGACGGCCATGACCCGGCCGCCATCGCCAAGGCGCTGGAGTTTGCCAAGGCGATGACCGACAAGCCGACGATGATCTGCTGCAAGACCACGATCGGCTTTGGTTCGCCGAACAAGGCTGGCAGTCATGCATGCCACGGTGCACCGCTTGGCCAGGAAGAGATCAATCTGACCAAGGCGGCCCTGGGTTGGGATCACGCTGCTTTCGAAGTGCCGAAATCGGTCTACCAGGGTTGGGACGCGAAAGAGAAGGGCGCCGCTGCCGAGGCTGAGTGGAACAAGCGGTTCGCCGCCTACGAGTCCGCCCATCCGCAGCTGGCGGCCGAGTTCAAGCGCCGCATGGCCGGTGAGCTGCCGGCCGACTGGGCCGCCAAGGCCGACGCCTTCGTCGCCCAGTGCAACAGCGACGCCAAGTCGCCGGCGACCCGCCAGGCATCGCTTGCATCGATCGAGGCCTATGCAGCTGCGTTGCCGGAGCTGTTCGGCGGTTCGGCCGACCTCGGTTGCTCCAACCTGACCGAGTGGTCCGGGTACAAACCGATGCGCGCCAACATGCCGGCGGCCAACTACGTTAACTACGGTGTCCGTGAATTCGGTATGTCGGCAATCATGAATGGCATCGCGCTGCACGGCGGCTTCATCCCGTTCGGCGCCACCTTCCTGATGTTCTCCGAGTACGCGCGCAATGCGCTGCGTATGTCTGCCTTGATGAAGATCCAGTCGATCTTCGTGTTCACCCATGACTCAATCGGTCTGGGTGAAGATGGCCCGACCCACCAGGCCGTGGAGCAGATCCCGACCCTGCGCATGATCCCGCGCATGGATGTCTGGCGTCCGTGCGATACGGTCGAGACCGCGGTGGCCTGGCGCAAGGCTGTCGAGAAGACGAATGGCCCGACCTGCCTGATCTTCTCGCGTCAGGGTCTGCCGTTCCAGGCACGCGATGCGGGGCAGATCGCCAATATCGATCGCGGTGGCTACGTGCTCAGCGATTGTGAAGGTACACCGGACGTGATCGTGATCGCGACCGGTTCCGAGGTCGGTATCGCCGTCGAGGCCGCAGCGGCCAGCAGCAAGAAGGTGCGTGTCGTGTCGATGCCGTGCACCAGCGTCTTCGATGCACAGGACGCCGCTTACAAGGAGTCGGTGCTGCCGTCGTCGGTCACTGCACGTGTTGCTGTCGAGGCCGCCGTCACCGACGGCTGGTGGAAGTACGTCGGCACCAACGGCAAGGTCGTGGGGATCGATACCTTCGGCGAATCCGCACCGGCCGGCGAGCTGTTCAAGCTGTTCGGTTTCACCGCGGCGAATGTCGGCGCGGCGATCGACGAGGTCGCGGGTTAAGCAACTCAATACAGGTGGCCGGTCGGGGCAAGCAGAATCGCCCGGCCATCTCGTCTTACATGCATTTGTAGAAACTGCATTACGCTCTGAGGAGATTCAACATGGCTATCAAAGTAGGTATCAACGGATTTGGCCGCATCGGTCGTATGGCGTTCCGCGCGATTGCAAAGGACTTTCCCGGCATCGAGGTCGTAGGCATCAACGATCTGCTCGACCCGGATTACCTCGCCTATATGCTCAAGTACGACTCGGTTCACGGTAATTTCCCCGGCGACATCTCGGTTGACGGCAACACGATGATCGTCAACGGCAAGAAGATCCGCCTGACCGCAGAGCGTGATCCGGCCAACCTCAAGTGGAACGACGTCGGCGCCGACCTTGTGATCGAGTGCACCGGCTTCTTCCTGACCGAAGAGACCTGCCAGAAACACATCGACGCAGGCGCCAAGAAGGTCGTGCAGAGTGCACCCTCGAAGGATGCGACCCCGATGTTCGTATATGGCGTCAACCACAACACCTATGCCGGCCAGGCGATCGTCTCGGCCGCCTCCTGTACCACCAACTGCCTGGCGCCGGTTTCCAAGGTGCTGAACGACAACTGGGGTATCAAGCGCGGCCTGATGACCACGGTGCATGCAGCCACCGCGACGCAGAAGACTGTCGATGGTCCGTCAATGAAGGACTGGCGCGGCGGCCGCGGCATCCTCGAGAACATCATTCCGTCGTCGACCGGTGCGGCCAAGGCCGTGGGCAAGGTGCTGCCGGAACTGAACGGCAAACTGACCGGCATGGCATTCCGCGTTCCGACCTCCGACGTGTCGGTCGTGGACCTGACTGTCGAGCTGGACAAGCCGGCCAAGTACGAAGAGATCTGTGCCGCGATGAAGGCGGCTGCCACCTCCGGTGATCTGGCCGGTGTTCTCGCCTATACCGACGAGAAAGTCGTGGCCACCGATTTCCGCGGTCGCAGCACGCCGTCGATCTTTGACGCCGAGGCCGGCATCCAGCTGGACCCGACCTTCGTCAAGGTTGTCGCCTGGTACGACAACGAGTACGGCTACACCTGCAACATGCTGCGCATGGTGGAGCACGTCTCCAAGTAATCCGGGACGGGTCGAAGCGGGCTTCCGCTTCGACCCACTCTCGACTCTGAACCTGAGTCTTGAGGTTTGCGATTCGAGTTGCGCGGGGCATCGGCAACTCGCCACGCAAACCTCAACACTTGAAACTTCGAACGACGAAGGAGTTCGTAATGGCATTTATCAAGCTCACCGATCTCGATCTTGCCGGCAAGCGCGTGCTGATCCGCGCCGACCTCAACGTACCCGTCAAGGATGGCAAGGTGACCTCGGATGCGCGCATCACTGCGTCCATGCCGACCGTCGAACACTGCGCCAAGGCCGGTGCCAGGGTGATGGTGATGTCGCATCGCGGTCGTCCGGAAGAGGGCAAGGTGGACGAAGAGAACTCGATGCTGCCGATCGCTGCCGATATGTCGGCCAAGCTCGGCCGCGAAGTGCGCCTGATCAAGGACTACATCGACGGTGGATTCGACGTGGCCGACGGCGAGGTCGTGCTGCTCGAGAACGTGCGTTTCAACGCCGGCGAGAAGAAAGACAATGAGGCGCTGGCAAAGAAATATGCCGCCCTGTGCGATGTCTTCGTGATGGACGCCTTCGGTACCGCCCATCGGGCACAGGCATCGACCCACGGCGTCGGCAAGTTCGCGCCGGTGGCATGTGCCGGCCTGCTGCTCGCCGAAGAGCTCGATGCACTGGGCAAGGCGCTGGCCAACCCGGCGCGGCCGATGGTGGCGATCGTTGGCGGTTCCAAGGTCTCGACCAAGCTGACCGTGCTCGAGGCGCTGTCGGAGAAGGTCGACCAGCTGGTGGTTGGCGGCGGCATTGCCAACACCTTCCTCAAGGCGACCGGCAGGAATGTCGGCAAGTCGCTGTGTGAGGACGACCTGGTGCCGACGGCGCAGGCGCTGATCGAAAAGATGAAGGCACGCGGTGCCAGCATTCCGATCGCCGTTGACGTGGTGGTCGGCAAGAACTTCGCAGAGAATGAACCTGCGGTGCTCAAAAGCGCCGACACCGTGGCAGACGACGAGATGATCTTCGATATCGGGCCGAAATCGGCTGCCGAGCTGGCTGAGATCATCAGCAAGGCGGGCACCATCGTATGGAATGGTCCGGTCGGCGTGTTCGAATTCGACCAGTTCGGTGAGGGTACCAAGACCGTGTCGATGGCGATCGCCAATGCCGCTGGTTTCAGTCTGGCCGGTGGTGGCGATACGATCGCTGCGATCCAGAAGTACGACATCTATGACAAGGTGTCGTATATCTCGACCGCTGGCGGCGCTTTCCTCGAATACCTGGAAGGCAAGACCCTGCCTGCGGTGGCCATGCTCGAGGAAGCGGCAGGCAAGTAAACATCACAGCGGGATGACCCTCGGTCACCCCGCGAGAAGGACAGATGCTTAGACGCACAAAGATCGTAGCGACACTGGGTCCGGCTACCGACGACCCCAAAGTGCTGGATGAGGTGTTGCGTGCAGGCGTAGACGTCGTGCGGCTCAACATGTCGCATGGTAGTCACGAGGACCACGAGCGGCGCGCCGACTGGGTGCGCAACCGCGCTCGGGCCAGTGGTCGCCAGGTCGGGGTGCTGATCGATCTGCAGGGGCCGAAGATCCGCTGCGGCAGGTTTGTCGACGGCAAAATCGAATTGAACCCCGACGACCGCTTCGTACTCGATACCGAATGGGACGCCCTGAAAGGCAATCAGGAACGCGTCGGTGTCACCTACCCCACGTTGCACCAGGAGGTCTCGCGTGGCGACACCCTGCTGTTGAACGATGGCCTGATCGTCCTCTGGGTGGACGAGGTGCAGGGTACCGAGGTGCGTTGCAAGGTTGTTGTTGGCGGCATCCTGTCCAACAACAAGGGCATCAACAAGCTCGGCGGCGGGCTGTCTGCTCCGGCACTGACGGACAAAGACAAGGAAGATATCGAATTCGCGGCGCGCATCGAGGCCGACTACGTGGCGGTGTCGTTCGTGCGTTCAGCCGAAGACGTCCACTTTGCGCGGCAACTGCTGCGAGAAGCGGGCGGCCAGGGCGGGATCGTGTCGAAGATCGAGCGCGCCGAGGCGCTGGACTGCATCGAAGAGATCATCGATGCCTCCGACGTCATCATGGTCGCGCGCGGTGACCTGGGTGTGGAGATCGGTGATGCCGAACTGCCGGCAGCGCAGAAGCGCCTGATCAGTACTGCACGCTCTATGAATTGTGTGGTCATCACTGCGACGCAGATGATGGAATCGATGATCGTCAACCCGATTCCGACACGGGCAGAGGTGTTCGATGTCGCAAACGCGGTGATCGACGGTACCGACGCGGTGATGCTGTCTGCCGAGTCGGCTGCCGGCAAGTATCCGGCGAAGGCTGTCGAGGCGATGGACAGGGTGTGCAAGGAGGCCGAGAAGCAGTCACAGACGCGCCGCTCCGATCACCGACTGCACTCAGTGTTCGGCCGCATCGACGAGGCCATCGCGATGTCCACGATGTACACCGCGAACCACCTTGGCGTTGCAGCGATTGCCGCGCTGACCGAGTCGGGTTCGACGTGCAAATGGATGTCGCGTATTTCGTCGGGTATTCCGATCTACGCCTTGACCGGACAGGTGGCCACGCGTAGAAAAGTCACCATCTACCGGGGTGTGTACCCCGTCAGTTTCGACCTCGAGCCGGGCATAGATTCGCGCCAGGCCAATACTGAGGTGATAGAAGAACTGCAACGTCGCGGTGCGGTCCGCGACGACGACCTGGTCATCATCACCAAGGGTGACCTGAACGGCGTTTCCGGCGGCACCAACGTGATGAAGATCGTGCGCGTTGGTGAACACATCCTGCCCGGTGGCGGAATTAATTTTGATTGAGACTCTCAGTACAAGGAGCAGACAATGGCACTGATTTCCCTGCGTCAAATGCTGGACCACGCCGCCGAAAATGGCTATGGCGTGCCCGCTTTCAACGTTAACAACCTCGAGCAGATGCGCGCGATCATGGAAGCGGCGGACGAGACCGATTCGCCGGTCATCGTGCAGGCCTCGGCCGGTGCGCGCAAATATGCCGGCGCGCCCTTCCTGCGGCACCTGATCCTGGCGGCGATCGAGGAGTTTCCGCATATTCCGGTGTGTATGCACCAGGATCACGGCACCTCGCCGGCGGTATGCCAGCGTTCCATCCAGCTGGGTTTCAGTTCGGTGATGATGGACGGTTCGCTGGGTGAAGACGGCAAGACCCCGGCGTCCTATGAATACAACGTCGATGTTACCCGTCGCACTGTCGAGATGGCACATGCCTGCGGCGTCTCGGTTGAAGGTGAACTGGGTTGCCTGGGATCGCTGGAGACCGGCATGGCGGGCGAAGAAGACGGTATCGGCGCCGAGGGTGTGCTGGACCACAGCCAGTTGCTGACCGATCCGGAAGAGGCTGCCGACTTCGTCAAGAAGACCGGTGTGGATGCGTTGGCAATCGCCATCGGCACCTCGCACGGCGCCTACAAGTTCACCCGCCCACCGACCGGGGACATTCTGGCGATCGAGCGCATCAAGGAGATTCATGCCCGAATCCCGAACACCCACCTGGTGATGCATGGCTCGTCGTCAGTCCCGCAAGACTGGCTGGCGATGATCAACGAATACGGTGGCGACATGGGCGAGACCTATGGCGTGCCGGTCGAGGAGATCGTAGAGGGCATCAAGCACGGCGTACGCAAGGTCAATATCGATACCGACCTGCGTATGGCGTCGACCGGTGCAGTCCGCAAGTTCCTGGCCGAGAACAGGAAGGAATTTGACCCGCGCAAATTCCTGATCGCCGCGACCAAGGGCATGAAGCAGATCTGCAAGGCCCGTTACGAGTCATTCGGTACTGCTGGTAACGCGTCCAAGATCAAGGTCCTGAGCCTTGATGCGATGACCGATCGTTACCTGTCGGGCGAGTTGGACCCCAAGGTCAACTGATTCCGCCGGGCCTCGGCCAGAGGGGAGGGCGCCGTGGCGCCCTCTTTTCGTTTCAGGTGCGGTTAGAATACGCCGCCAGACTACGGCAGTAGATCGCCGACTTCATTCAACTGCGCTCATGGGTCAGTTGACCCAACCGCAAACATAAGGAATCCCTAATGACGTACTCCAACAAGATTCTGGTCGCCGGCCTTTTCGGTGCCCACGCGGCCTTTGCGACTACCGCAATGGCAGAGGATATGGTCAGCAACTATGTCGAGTCACCGACCGGTAGTGTCGTCACCAACCCCTACGGCGAGTGCTGGCGTACGCCTTATCAGGACACCACCGAAAAACTGGAAGAGTGTGGTTACGCGAAGCCGAAATCGATGTCCGTCGAAGTTGTCGCAACGCCGACTGCGGCCACTATTACCGCCAAGGTCATGGAAGAGATCACCATTGCCGCCAGCATGCTGTTCGCTTTCGACAGCGCTGAACTCTCCAATGACGCCAAGGCTGTCATCGACGAGCGCATTCAGAGCCTGAAAGGCGGCGCCAAGCTGACTTCCGTAATGCGTGTGGAAGGGCACACCGACAGCACCGGGCCCGCCGAGTACAACATGGGACTGTCGCAGCGTCGCGCGCAGGCCGTCGCGGACTACATCGTCAGCAACAGCATGAAGCTCAAGGCAACGGACGTGGAGGTCGTCGGCAAGGGTGAATCCGACCCGGTCGCCTCGAACGATACCCGTGAAGGTCGTGCGCAGAATCGTCGCGTCGTCGTGCTGGCCGAAGGTGAGATGATCAAGAACTGAACGGCCGGGTAACTGGCACCAAAAGGGCGCTGCGGCGCCCTTTTTCGTTTTCTGCGACCTGGGTCAGAGGATAGGAACCGACAGCAGCGGGATATTCAGTTCACGCAGGACGCGGTCGTTGCGGTTGCCGCGCATGCGTGCCATTGGACTGAGCGGGCTGCGCACGTTCAACACCAGCAGATCGGCCCCGAACTCGCGGGCGGTTTCGATGATGGTCTTCGTCGGTTCTCCACTCCGCTGTTCCTGGCGCCATGTCTGACCGGGTGCCTGCGGCAACAGAATGTCCTGCACGGCGTCCGGCTGTCCGGTTTGCAGCCACAGGATCTGCATGTCCGCGTCGCCGCCGAGCGCAGGCAGCCATTGTCTGAGATAGGCCACCGCGGGACGCGGGTCATGGTCACTGTCCAGTGCGCACAGTACCCGTCTGAGTTGCGTCCTGCCGGTCGACGGGTCGACAAAGTTGCGGCCGTGCTGCGGGAGCATCAGCGTGTGGCTGTTCGTCAGATAACTGACGGTGTCTGCCACCGACGGATTGAGTATCCGCGCCAGACCCGCGCGACCCTCAGTCGCCATCACCAGGAGGTCGGTCGGGTGCTTGCGCAGGTAGTCGGTGATGCCCTGGCGCGGGTCATCGTCGCGTACCGACATCTTGGCAACGACGACGTTCAGCGTCTCGGCAACGGCCGCCCGTGGTGCATCGGCTGGCAGCAGGCCCCAGCCGGCGAGGGTCTCGCGCACGCCGGGAAATTTGTGCCAGGGCACTGCATCACGGCTCTCAGAGCCTGTGTGCAGAATGGTCAGCCGCGCCTGCCGCGCCACGGCGATGGCGAGCGCGTGATAGAAGGCGCGCTCACTCTCCAGGCTGAAGTCCGTGGTAACGATAATCCTGGGTGTGATCTGCTGTGATGAATCGGGCACGTCGTCATCCTTTTCCTGCTGGTGTCAGTCTACCCGTTTGTGGCTTCGCGTTACCCGTCAATCCGGGAGAAGTGAGACCGCTCACACGGCGTTGACATATAGTAAGCGTGTGACGCGATTCGGGAGTGCCTGTGTATTCAAATAAATTTCCCTGCCCCTGTTGCGGCCACCGGGTGCATGACCACCAGCCCGGCTTCCACCAGCTGTGCCCGATCTGCGGTTGGGAGGACAGCCTCGATCAGTTGCGCTTCCCGAACATGCCGGGCAGTGCGAACCACGTGAGCCTGGTGGAGGCGCAGAAGAACTATGTCACCCATGGCTCTGCGGAGCGCCGCAAGCGCGGCCAGACCCGCAGCCCCTTCGACGGTGAACCGCGTGACGAGCAATGGCGTCCAATCGACGTGCGGCGCGACAACATCGAGGAACCACAGCGCGGCGAAAGCTACGCCGACTCCTACCCCTACGAGGACACCACGGTCCTCTACTATTGGCGGTCGACCTATTGGCGGCGCATCGTCGGCTGAACAGTCCGCTCAGTACAGGACCAGCGGCGGTTCGCGCAGTTCTTCGCACTGGTGCCGCAGGTCGGCCACATGTTGTGACCAGTAGTGGGGCGATTCGGCCCATGGGAAGGCGGCCGGGAAGGCGGGATCGGACCAGCGCCTGGCGAGCCAGCCGCTGAAGTGCAGCATGCGCAGACCGCGCAGCGGCTCTATCAACGCCAGCTCGCGGCGATCGAAATCGTGAAACATCTCGTAGCCTTCGAGCATTGCGCTGAGTTGGATGGTGCGCTCGCCGCGGTCACCGTGCAGCAGCATCCACAGGTCCTGCACCGCGGGACCGTTGCGGCAGTCATCGAGATCGACAAAGTGCGGTCCCTCGTCGGTCCAAAGGATATTGCCGTGGTGGCAGTCGCCGTGCAGGCGCAGTGAGCGCGGTGCCGTGTGCACGAATGCCTGCTCGATCTCCTCCAGCAGGCGCGTGCTGATCTCGGCGTAACCGGCTTGCTCGTGTGCCGGCAGCAGGGGGCTTTGCAGTACGTGTTCGCGTGCGCTCCACCCCATGTCGGCCACGTCCAGTCGGGGGCGATGTTCGAACAGGCGGGCCTGGCCGGCAAGGTGGATGCGCCCGATGAAGCGACCTATCCATTCCAGCTGGTCGAGGTCGCCGGCCTCGGGCGCCCGCCCGCCTCGCCGTGGGAACAGCGCGAAGCGAAAGCCCTCATGGTCGAACAGGGTGGTACCGTCGTTGCGCTGCCATGGGGCTACCGCCGGTATTTCGTCGGCGGCGAGCTCGGCGGCGAAGCGGTGTTCATCGAGGATTGCGGCGTCGCTCCAGCGCTCCGGTCGATAGAACTTTGCGACCATCGGCGGCTGATCCTCGATACCGACCTGGAACACCCGGTTTTCGTAGCTGTTGAGTGTCAACAGGTGGCCGTCGGGGACCACGCCGGTGGTGGCGATCGCATCGAGGATGAGATCGGGTGTCAGACGCTCGTAAGGGTGGCTCAAGCGTCGTCCGTTCCGTTCAACAACGCATCGAGACGCTGGCGGTCGAAACCATCGATCCGGATATCACCGACCAAAATTACCGGAACCCCGCGTGCGCCAAAGCGCGCAAACGCCTTCTGCGCCCGGGCATTCTGCTCCACGTCGAATTCCTGGAAGCGTAGACCTCTGTGCTGGAAATATTGCTTCGCGCGCTTGCAGTGCGGGCAGTTGCGGGCCGTGTAAAGGGTGATGCGCGGTGTGCTCATGATATTCCCGGGCCCGTTTGCGGCCGCAGCTCAGTGGCCGGTCAGCCGTGTTTCCGCCTCGCGGTATTTCGCGGCGGTCCTGTCGATAATGTCTTGCGGCAGTGTCGGGCCGGGTGGTGTCTTGTCCCAATCGAGCGTCTCCAGGTAGTCGCGCACGAACTGCTTGTCGAAGCTCGGTGGGCTGGAACCCGGTTGGTACTGGTCGGCGGGCCAGAAACGCGACGAGTCCGGGGTCAGTATCTCGTCGATCAGGTGCAGCCTGCCATCGGCATCGAGGCCGAACTCGAACTTGGTGTCGGCGATGATGATGCCGCGCTCCAGCGCATAGGCCGCGCACTCGCTGTAGATGCGCAGGGCGGCGTCGCGCACCTGGGTCGCCAGGTCCGGACCGAGCAGTGCCACGGTACGCTCGAAATCGATGTTCTCGTCGTGGGCGCCGGCCTCCGCCTTGGTCGAGGGAGTGAAGATCGGTTGCGGCAGCCGGTCGGCCATGCGCAGGCCGGGAGGCAGGTTGATGCCACAGATGGCGCCAGTCGCCTGGTAGTCCTTCCAGCCAGAGCCGATGAGGTAGCCGCGGACGATCGCCTCGACCGGCAGGGGCTTGAGTTTCTTGACGATGATCGCGCGTTCGCCCAGCGCGGCGCGTTCTGCCGGGTCGCGGACAACCGCTGAAAGCGGACGATCACTAAGATGATTGGGGATGATGTTGCGCGTGCGGGCGAACCAGAAATTGGCGACCCTGGTCAGCACTTCGCCTTTGCCAGGAATCGGCTGCGGCAGGACGACATCAAACGCCGACAGCCGATCGGTGGCGACGATCAGCAGGTGGTCGGCGTCAACCTCGTAGACATCTCGGACCTTTCCCCGATTGATCAGCGTCAGGCCGGACAGCGCGGAGTGGTGCAGGGCATTCATTGTTTGCTCGCTTGCTTGAGAACCGCGCAAGTATAGCGTTGCGCCAGTCTTGGTGGCATCTTAGCTGGCGAGTTAACTGTGAGAGCCTTGTGTGCACGTGAACAAGCCGGACTTGCCCGATCAGCCTTTTCTTCGCGCGTTTCGCGGCAGCTTTACCTCGGCGCTGCGCTGGCCGCAGTTGGATGCCCTGTGGGACAGGGTGCGTGCCCAGCCGCAGGGTTGGTTCATCTATGCTGTGGGTGAACAAGTGCCGCTGAACAGCGCGGACGCCACGGACCTGTTGCAGTTCGTTGATGAAATCGATGTGTTGCTGCGGCGCGAACACGACGAGGACTACTGTGGCATCGTCTATGCCGACGACCCGCAGTCCCCGTCGATGGTGAAGATATACGACCCGCACAATCTCGGCGTGTCGTGCGGCTACAGCAACAATCCGCCATTGCCGGGCTGGGTGCTGAGCCGCATTCCCCCGATAGACCTCGAGGCGACGCGTCAGACCGCAGGGCGCCGACGGTGGTGGCAGCGCCTGTTCCCGGGTTAGCCGGCGGCAATAGCCGCTGACGTTGCAGGGTATGGCTGGTATCGGGTGGATGCTAATATCCGACCAAATTGCATGGTTTGGGCGCGTGCGCCGCTAACCGCCCACCTGTCAACGTGGCCGATCGGGCACACCCGGAGCAGCAGCATGAGCGATAACAGCCAAAAACAGGCCCTGAGCGACATCACGCTCGCTGTGATGGGGCTGCTCGATTCCTGGAAACTCGAGACCCAGGAGATCCAGGCGGTGCTGTGCCTGCCCGAAACCATGCGGGTGCGGGCGCTCAACAAGCTGCGCGAGGGTACCGACGTGCTGCCTGACAGTCCTGAGGTGCTGCGACGCGCCGGCTACCTGTTGCGGATATCCGATGCCTTGCGTACCACATATCCGCTCAATCCGCGGATGGCGGGGCGCTGGGTGCGCCAGGGCCACCGCCGGTTCGGTCGGCGTTCGCCGCTGTCGATCATCCTGCGTGACGGCGAAAGCGGCCTGATCGCCGTGTTGTCGGAGCTCGACTGCACCTTCTCCTGGGATCTGACCGGATCCCAGTCCATGGGCTATCGCCCAACCCAGTCCTGATCAAAGTTAAAAAGTCTCAAGGCCAATCCCGGCCGGTCGCTACTCTGCGTTAAGGGCCACCAGAGCCCGCGCACATTTTCGTGCGCGTCAACGTTGGGTGAGACAGCAATGAACAGAATCCTGGATTCCTGGTCGATCAAGCAGAAGCTGCGAGCTGCCTTCGGGATCGTGCTGATCGTGCTGCTGGCGGTTTCGCTGGCCGGTCTGCGTGGCGCCTATCGCACCGAGGAGAATGCACGTCGCGTCGTGGAACAGATCCAGCCCGCGGTGCTGGCAGTGATGGAACTGGAGAATCAGGTGCACCGCACGGCGGCCTCGATGGGCTTCTACCTGAAGAGTGGCGAGCCGGCACACAAGGAGAGTTACCTGGAGGACAATCGCGCTCTGGCGGCAGCGTTGGCCAGTGCCCGTGACGCCCTCGGTCGGCTGAACGAACGCGGCTCTATCGAGGATTTCGCCGCAATAGCCGACAAGGTGCAGCAGTTTTCCGCCTACGAGCCGCGCATCCTCGAACTCACTTCAGCCGCGGTCAAGAACATGCCGGCGATGTCGCTGGCAGAACAGCAGCTGAATCCGCGCCACATGGAAATCCTGCAGGCGATGGGAGAGATGCTGACCTCCGAACAGGAGGCGCAGGAAGAGGTGATCGCTGACCTGTCCGCCCTGGCGACGGCGTCACGCGACGAGTTCGGTACCCTGACGGCCAGCGTGGACGAAGCGGCAATTGCGCGCCTGAGTGCGCGCATCGGCGTATTGGAGGCGTTGCAGGATCTGCGTTACACCTGGGGCCAGGTGATCAATGGCATGCGCGGCTTCCTGGCGTTTCGCGATGCCGCACTGCGGGAGAACACTGACCTGTACCTGCAGCAGAACGCGCTTGCGCTGGAGCGGTTGCAGGCCGCTGCAGCCGAGGACCGGCTGACGTTCGAACAGACGGATGCGCTGGAACGGCTGCAGGTCTCGCGTGCGGCGTATATCGATGCGCTGCACAAGGTGTTCGATGTGCACGGCGGTGACCAGGCCTACACAGACGTCTACCTGGTGCGCACCGAGGTCGGGCCCCTGATGGCGGAGCTGTCGCGCCAGGCCCATGCCCTGGTCGACAGTCTGCATCAGCAGATCGACGTCCAGAGCGCTGCCCTGGCCGACCAGGCCTCGGCGACGCGCGGCCTGGTATGGATCCTGTTGCTCGGCGGGCTGGCGATCGGGGTGGTGGTCTCCTGGCTGATCAGCAGCAGCATCAGCTGCAAACTCAATGCGGCGGTGTCGGCGATGGAAGAGATCGCCAACGGCGACGGCGACCTGACGCGTGAACTGACGTTCAAGGGCAACGATGAAGTGGCCCGACTCGCCCAGTCGTTCAACAGTTTCATGCACAAGATCCGTCATACGATCTGTGAGGTGGCGACTACGGTTCATCGCGTGAGCGCGGCGGCGAACCAGATGGCCTCGGTAAGTCAGCAGGCCAGCAACGGGACCCAGCGCCAGCGCGCCGAGACCGAGCGGGTGGCGCATGCGACCACCGAGATGCTGTCGACGGCGCACGAGGTTCAGGGCATGGCGCAGACCGGCGCGGACGCGGCCACGTCGGCCCAGGCGTCAGCGAAGCGCGGCCAATCGGTATTGGCCGCCACCCAGGCAGAGATCAGCCGTCTCGCCGCCGACGTGGAACAGGCTGCAGCGGTGATTCACGAGCTCGAACAGGATAGCGAGCGCATCGGCGGAGTACTCGACGTGATCCGCGGGGTCGCTGAGCAGACCAATCTGCTGGCACTCAATGCGGCGATCGAGGCGGCGCGCGCCGGCGAACAGGGCCGGGGATTCGCGGTGGTCGCCGACGAGGTGCGCAGCCTGGCCAGTCGCACCCAGGAGTCGACCGAAGAGATCCAGGGCATGATCGAACGCCTGCAGCAGGCGTCCAGGCATGCGGTCAGCGTGATGGAGACCGGGCGCGGGCAGGCGCGGGGCACGGTGCAGCGTGCCGATGAGACGCGGCAGAGCCTCGAGGAGATCATTGAAAACATCGCCACGATCTCCGCGACCTCTGGCAGTATCGCCGCGGCGGTGGTCGAGCAGAGCCGTAGCGTTGACGATATCAATCAGACCATGGTCACGATCAGTGAGGTGGCCGAACAGACCAGTCAGGGCGCGCAGGAACTGGAGTCCTCAACTGCAGAGCTCGGCTCGGTGTCGGCTCACCTGCAGCAGCTGATCAGCACCTTCAAGACCGGTTGAAACCGGATGGTGACGTCATGACGGCCTCAGATCAGGCCGTCGTGGCTTGATTCGTCGTGCGGCAGCAGCCGCAGCTGTTTCAGTTTCCAGCCGCTGTCCGCATGCTGCAGCAGCATCTCCACCCCCTGTACGATGTGTTCGCCCTGCGCGGTGCGTGTGCTTTCCAGTGCCTTGAACAGGATGTGCTGCGTACCCGTCGTGCGTATGTCGATCTTGCTGTAGCTCATGTCGGCGAGCAGACCCTGCGGGAATTCGTGTTCGCATTGCCGGTACCAGTCCTGGTAGCCCAGGCTGTCGAACCCGGGAACGCCGAAAACCGCCACATCCGGAGAGATCAGCGCCATGTGCGCCTGCAGATCGTGGACCAGTGCGGATCTGACGAACTCCTGCAGCCAGGTGTCGATCACTGCGCGTGTCATTGGCGATTCCTTCAATGCTCTACCGGCCGGGGATTGGAGCATATCGGCGACAGATTATTCACACTGATTGCGGGTGTCTATTTCGCAAGTTACGCGTCAATTCGCCGACAGGTGTTAAAATCGTGCTGCAACACATTGAAAATAAATGAAAAATATTACCCTTCGGAATGGCTGGAGCGGGCGGGTCGCCGGGCGGAGAATGGGCGAAAAAGCATCCACAGAGTTATCCACAGCCTGTCTGTTGTCCGGTCCGCGCGCGTTCCCCGGACGCCTGGTCTTCGGTGCAGCCATGCTGATCAGCGCTGCGATTGCCGCTGCCGCACCGCCGAATGCCGGCGCTGACCTGGCGCGACAGGCGCACCAGGGCGATGCCTGGGCGCAGCTCAACCTCGGCGCGGCGTTCGATCACGGCATCGCAGGGCAGCCGATCGATCCCGTGCAGGCGGTTTACTGGTATCGGCGGGCGGCGGAGGCTGGGATCGCTGAGGCGCAATTCAACCTGGCGCACTGCCTGGCCACCGGCACCGGTACGCCGCGCGATGATGCTGCGGCGCTGCGGTGGATGCTGCGCGCGGCCACGCAGGGCCTTGTGGATGCGCAGTTCCTCGCCGGTGCCATGCTGGCTGAAGGTGTTGGCGCCGCAGCGGATCGCACGGCCGCGCTGCTGTGGCTGCGACGGGCCGCCGGCGGTGGGCATGCCGACGCTGCCGTGCTGATCGAGCGTTTGCGTGAGGGGGATGCGCCGTGACCACGTGCGGCATGCTGCGCCGTATCGTTGTTGCGGCAGTGGGGGTATAATCCCGCGCCTTTCCCTCCAGCGGTACTTCCCCCCGTGATCCAGAATCTTCGAAACGTCGCGATCATCGCGCACGTCGACCATGGCAAGACCACCCTCGTCGATGAGTTGCTCAAACAGTCGGGAACGCTCGGTGCGCGCTTCGGCAAGGTCGAGCGTGTCATGGACTCCAACGACCAGGAAAAGGAGCGCGGCATCACCATCCTGTCGAAGAACACCGCGTTGCGCTGGAAAGACTACCGAATCAACATCGTCGATACCCCGGGGCATGCCGATTTCGGCGGCGAGGTCGAGCGCGTGTTGTCGATGGTCGATTCGGTGCTGCTGCTGGTCGATGCGCAGGAAGGCCCTATGCCACAGACGCGTTTCGTCACGCAAAAGGCGTTCAAGCATGGCCTGCGTCCGATCGTGGTGATCAACAAGATCGACAAGTGGGGCGCGCGCCCGGACTGGGTGGTCAATCAGGTATTCGAACTGTTCGACAACCTCGGTGCCAATGATGCCCAGCTCGATTTCCCGGTGATCTATGCCTCTGCGATCAACGGCTATGCCTCGCGCGACAGCGAGGCGCGCAGTGGCGACATGACACCGCTGTTCGAGGCCATCATCGAGCACTGCCCGGTACCGGACGTGGATCCGGACGGCCCGCTGCAGATGCAGATTTCCAACCTCGACTACAACAGCTATGTCGGGGCGATCGCGGTTGGGCGCGTGCGTCGTGGCAGCATCCGGCCGAACCAGCAGGTCGTCGTGGTCAAGTACGACGGCGAGGTCCACAAGGCAAGGGTCGGCCTGGTCTACGGCTATCACGGCCTGGAGCGTCACGAGGTCCCGCAGGCGGAGGCCGGTGACATCATCGCGATTACCGGGATGGAGGCGCCGAACGTCTCCGATACCCTGTGCGACCCGAACAAGGTCGAGTCGCTGCCGCCGCTGACCGTTGACGAGCCGACGGTATCGATGACGTTCCAGGTGAACGCCTCGCCGTTCGCCGGTCGTGAAGGCAAGTACCTTACGTCGCGCCAGCTCAAGGAGCGCCTTGAGCGTGAGTTGATCCACAACGTGGCGCTGCGTGTCGAGGAGGGTACCGATCCGGAGAAGTTCAAGGTCTCCGGGCGTGGCGAGCTGCATCTTTCGGTGCTGCTGGAAAACATGCGCCGCGAGGGTTTCGAGTTGGCAGTGTCGCGTCCGGAGGTGATCTTCCGCGAGATCGATGGTGAGGTGTGCGAACCATACGAAGAAGTCACGGTCGACGTCGAGGAGCAGCATCAGGGTGCGATGATGGAGGCGCTGGGGATGCGCAAGGCGGAGCTTCGCGACATGCTGCCGGACGGCAACGGTCGGGTACGCCTCGATTACATCATCGCCTCGCGCGGTCTGATCGGTTTCCAGACCGAGTTTATGACGACCACTTCAGGTACCGGGCTTATCTATCACGTGTTCGATCACTACGGGCCGGCGCAGCACGGCGGTATTGCGCCGCGTAAAAACGGCGTGATGATCTCCAACGGCACCGGCAAGGTGCTGGGTTATGCGCTGATGAGTCTGCAGGAACGTGGCCGTATGTTCGTCAAGCCCGGCGACGAGGTCTATGAGGGGCAGATCGTCGGCATCCATGCGCGCGACAACGATCTGACCGTCAATCCGCTCAAGGCAAAGCAGCTGACCAACATCCGTGCCTCGGGCAAGGATGATGCGGTGATGTTGACCCCGGCAATCCGACTGACGCTGGAGCAGGCGCTGGAGTTCATCGAGGACGATGAGCTGGTCGAGATCACGCCCACCGCGATCCGCCTGCGCAAGAAATTCCTTAAGGAGCATGAGCGCAAACGTTCCTCACGGGCCTGATGCCCGGGTCGGGCCGCATCGCCTGAAACACTGCACTACAATCTGGCCGTATGAGAGATCTGTATCCGGAAATCCAGCCGTACAACACGCTGCAGCTCGCGGTCGATGATGTCCATACCCTGTATGTCGAGGAGGTCGGGAATCCCGATGGCGTCCCCGCCCTGTTCCTGCATGGCGGCCCCGGTGCCGGCTGCGAACCCTATCACCGGCGCTTTTTTGACCCTGACCGATACCGCGTGGTGCTGTTCGATCAACGGGGCGCCGGGCGCTCGACGCCGCATGCCGATCTGAGCAACAACACGACCTGGGACCTGGTCGCGGATATCGAAAAAATCCGCGAGACTCTCGGGATCGAGCGTTGGGTGGTGTTTGGCGGCTCCTGGGGCTCGACGTTGGCACTGGCGTATGCGCAGACCCACCCGCAGCGCGTCAGGGCATTGATACTGCGCGGCATCTTTCTATGCCGCCCGCATGAGATCGCTTGGTTCTATCAGCAGGGAGCCAGCCGCATCTTCCCCGACTACTGGGAGGACTTCGTGGCCCCGGTCGAACCGGCGCAGCGCCATGACATGCTCTCGGCCTATCACCGGCTGTTGACCGGGACCGATGAGTTGCGTCGCCTCGCTGCGGCCAGGGCCTGGTCGGTATGGGAGGGACGCACCGCGACTCTGCTGCCGGATGAGCGGGTGGCTGCACATTTTGCCCAGGCGCACGTGGCGCTCAGCATGGCCCGGATCGAGTGCCACTACTTCATGCACGACGCGTTCCTGCGTGCAAACCAGCTGATCGACGATGCCGGCCGGTTGAGCGGGATCCCCGGCGTCATCGTGCATGGTCGCTATGATGCGATCTGCCCGCTGGAAAACGCCTGGGAACTGCATCACGCCTGGTCAGGCAGTGAGCTGTCGATCATTGCCGATGCCGGGCATTCAGCTGCCGAGTCGGGTACGCGCAGCCGCCTGGTGGAGGCCACCGATCTGTTTGCAGAGGTTGACTAGGGCTGTGGCCTGTCAGCGGTTTGCTGTCAGGTAGTCGAGCAGCTGCTGCAGTGCGGCCCGGTCAGTGGGGCCGATATCGATGGTCTCCAGGCCGGCCCAGTACGCATCCGGGCTGTTGGCTGGTGTGCACCACAGCACCTTGACGCCCAGCGGAATGGGGCCACATCCGGCCTCGGCAGGTACCTCGATCTGCAGCTGCAGGATGCCGTCGGCGTAGAGTTCGCGGCGCGTGGTAATCAGCATCATCCCGCCAAGCGACAGGTTTCCGACGATGCCGAGCTGCTCGCCATCGATGCCGTTGATGACGCGCAGCCCTTCGTTGCTGGCATCGATCCGATTGGACTGGCGGCGGTCATCCACGGTGGCTCGTCTCCTGGTCAGACATTGACGGAATCTTCAAGGGCACGCCGGATTCGGCGCAACGATCGTGCAACAAAACTGGATGTCTCCTGCTGCATCGGGCGCACCGTGCCATCGCGCATCTTGTGCGCAACGCTGGTTGCCGGCATCAGCGCAACCTTTGCGCCGTGCTGATCGACGAACAGCATGTTGGTGGTATGTGGATTGACCCACAGCAGTTTGACCGCCTGTTCGGTCTTTTCGTCCTTACCCTGCAGCACAAACCAGTCGCCTGCGGCGCGCATCAGCTTTTCTGCGACCTTGCGGTCCTGCTCGTCGACCGGTCCGGTGGACACTTCGGTCGCCGACGCCTGGGCGGCGGTGCCGACTTGCGCCTTCGGTGGCGGCGGCGCGGCGGTTTGTCTTTCAGCGGCGGCGTCCGCAACTGTTTTCTGAGGCGCCGAGTCGAGCGCATCGATCACGCGCCGGATGTTCTGTTCATGGTGCGGGATCAGGCTGCACACGCTGCTTTCCAGCCGCTGCGTCAGATCGGCACGCATGTCCTCGCCCAATGGTTGCCCCCTGGCTGCATAAACCGCGGCGGCGACCAGCGATTCACCGACGCTGTAGGCATTGCCCCATGCCTGGGATTCGGTATCGAGATCACTGCGCAGTAACAACAGGGTGAGGTAGTCGGCAAAGGTCGTCGAGAGGAAGGTGACGACAATGGGTGATACCTCGGAAGCACCGCCGATATCATCGATGGTCTTTTTCACGATCGCCTTGGCCTGCTCCAGACGTGCGCGGCCGCGCTCGGCCTCGAGGGTGCGTTCCTCGGCCGCCGACGACTGTTGTTCGAGCTTCTGCTCCGCTTTGTCCAGCTCGGCGATTTTTTCGCTGAAGAAATTATCCTCCAGCGTTTCGTGCTTGAGGATCTGCGTCACGATCCGCTGCAGCTGCGGGTAGATGCCGGCGCGCAGATTGTCTTCACGGACCCAGCGGATGCCGGCATCCAGCATGCGCTCGAACAGGCGGCGTGCCGGGTGCGCGGTATTGTCGAGAAAGTCGACACTCTGCACCGCGATCTTGAGATACCGGGTGTGCAGGTGGCTGAGCAGCGTCTTGACCGCATTGGGCAGGAGTTTTTCGTTCAGCATCGCCTCGAACAGCATGCCGACGATGTCGATGACGTCTTCTTCCTTGCGGTCCAGGCGGTCCTTTCCGACCAGACTCTTGATGATCAGGCGCTGTTTCTCCAGTGCCTTCTTGACCTTCAGCAGCAGCGCCGCATCGACGGCGACCTTTGAGCCGATCGGGCCGCTGGGGATCGGCACCGGGTGCGGCGCCTCCTGCAATACCCGCACGTCGCCGATCGCCTCGCGGACGTTGGCGGCGGTCGGCAGGATCGGTACCGACGTCTGCAGCGCCTCGTTGAACTGTTTCTTGCGCTTGGCCATCAGCAGCGAGCTGATCTCCGCAAGCGTTTCCGCCGAGGTTGGTGTTGAGGGGCGCAGCCGCTGCGGCGCTGCAGCGCCGATATCCGGTCCGCTGTCCTGAGCGTCAGCGGCTTCGCCGGATGCGGTGCCAGCGGCCTCCGTCGTACCCGGCTGGCGACCGCGCGCGCCAGGCGTCGAAGCGCCATATCGCTGATAGTCGAACTTGATGTTGGGCAGTATGCCCAGCTCGACCAGGCGCCGGTTCAGGTCGGCGTACAGCTCGCCGAGCCGGCTCATCACGTAGCGGTCGAACAGGGTGTAGAACACCAGCCGCACCTCTTTCTCGACGTCCAGCTTGCGACTGGCGGGGTCGAAGATGCGGATGATCTGCAGTGGATTCGCCGGCACCTGTTCGGGCGGAAGGGGACGGCCGCCGAGTAGCGCGGAAAGCCGCTGCGAGAGGGCGTGCAGTTCGCGCATCTGGCGACCGACCACGCGCTTGGCAATCGTCTCGAGCGCCAGTGAGCGCTCGTAGTCCTCGACTTCCACCAGGCTCAACGTCTCGGCGCCGGGCTTCGCGTTACCACCGGTTGTATTGGTGAAGGCCTGCAGGCTTTCGCGCAGGCTGTGGTCGAAGTCGCCGATAATCGTCTCTTCCTTGAGATAGAACTCGCGCTGCGCATCGAAGAACAGGCGCTGCAGCCGGTTGTTCTCTGCGGCATCGGCGAACTCCAGCAGGACCTCGCTGGAGCTTTCGAACAGCTGGCGAAATCCCTCCACCAGGCTCTTGGCCACTTCGTCCTGCCAATCCAGCAGTAGTTTCTTGGTGTCAGTTTGCATCGATCCGCATTCCGTCGCCCCCCAGGGCGGGCCCTTCCTCTGAATCAGGGGCATAGTAACCTGTTCATCGGTAGTCGGGTGGCATTCCTTGAGCGGGATCCTGCGATTATTCTTCATTCGAATTCAGGCTTTGGAGGCGGGTTTGATCGGGTTGCTGCAGCGCGTGACACAGGCAGAGGTGCGGGTCGGCGGCGAGTGCATCGGGCGGATCGGTTGCGGTCTGTTGGTTCTGGTCGGGGTGCAGAGGGATGACACCGAACTGCGGGCCGACCGGCTGCTCGAGCGCCTGCTGAACTACCGCGTGTTTGCCGATGACGCCGGCAAGATGAACCTGAGCCTGCTGGACACCGGCGGCGGCCTGTTGCTGGTGCCGCAGTTCACGCTCGCGGCGGACACCCGCAAGGGCAGGCGCCCGAGCTTCTCCGGTGCTGCCGGGCCGGCACACGGCGCGCAGCTGTTCGGTTACCTGCAGCAGCAGGCGGGCAGTCGCGTCGGGCGGCTGGCCAGCGGCAGCTTCGGTGCCGACATGCAGGTGAGCCTGGTCAACGACGGCCCGGTGACCTTCTGGCTGGATGCGTGAGTCGCAGGCGAGTTGTCACGGATTGGTGGAAATTGGCGTAGAATCGCCACGAAAATCATCCGCCAGTACAGGAATCCATCGTGGGGCGCAGCGCCAGCATCGAACGCAATACCCTGGAGACGCAGATCAAGGTGTCGATCGACCTCGACGGCACCGGAGCTTCGCGCATGGACACCGGTGTGCCATTCCTCGAGCACATGCTCGATCAAATCGCACGCCACGGCCTGATCGATCTGGATATCGTCGCCAAGGGTGACCTGCATATCGACGCACACCACACTGTCGAGGACCTCGGCATTACCCTCGGGCAGGCATTTGCAAAGGCGGTTGGCGACAAGAAAGGCGTGCGCCGCTATGGCCATGCCTATGTGCCGCTGGACGAAGCGCTGTCGCGCGTGGTCCTGGATCTGTCCGGCCGGCCCGGGCTGGTGTTCGATGTCACTTTCACCCGCGGGATGATCGGTGGCTTTGATGTCGATCTTTTTCACGAGTTCTTTCAGGGCTTCGTCAACCACGCCGGGGTCACGCTGCACGTCGACAACCTGCGGGGCAGCAATGCACACCACCAGGCAGAGACGGTGTTCAAGGCGTTCGGCCGCGCGTTGCGCATGGCCATCGAACCCGATCAGCGCCTTGGCGATCTGATCCCCTCAACCAAAGGCAGCCTGTAGAGGGCGCACACGTGGCACAGAAGATCGCCGTCATCGACTACGGCATGGGGAATCTGCGCTCGGTATCCAAGGCGGTCGAGCATGTCGCCGGGGACGCACAGGTGCGGGTAACCGACGATCCGCGCTATATCGACGATGCCGATCGCGTGGTTTTCCCCGGGCAGGGTGCGGCACGCGACTGCATGGCCGCGATCCGCGAACATCACCTGAACCAGGCCATACTGCGGGCGGCGGCAAACAAACCCTTCCTCGGTATCTGCATGGGGCTGCAGGTGTTGATGCGGCATTCCGAGGAAAACGGCGGCACCGGCCTGCTCGGCCTGTTCGAAGGCGAGGTCAAACGTTTCGATGGGCTGGCGATGGGCGACAACGGCCTGCCGCTGAAAATCCCGCACATGGGCTGGAGCACGGTGCACCAGGCGATGGCGCACCCGATGTGGGAAGGCATCGAGGACGAAAGCCGTTTCTATTTCGTCCACAGCTACCGTGTGGTGCCCGAGGATGTCTCGCTGATTGCGGCGACCACCGACTATGGTGTGCGATTTACCTCGGCGATTGCGCGCGATAACCTGTTCGCGATGCAGTTCCACCCGGAGAAGAGCGCCGCCACGGGATTGCAGCTGCTGAAGAATTTCGTCAACTGGAACGTGTGACAGAACCGACCACCGAAGGTCGCCAAACCGGCAGCTGCGCGTCGTCGACGGTATTGCCGCAAGAGACACAATTATGATCCTTATCCCAGCTATCGACCTCAAAGACGGCAAGTGCGTGCGCTTGCGCCAGGGTGTCATGGAGGACGATACGGTGTTCTCCGATGATCCCCTTGAAGTGGCGAGGCGCTGGGTCGACGCCGGCGCGCGTCGCCTGCATATGGTGGATCTGAACGGCGCCTTTGCGGGGCGCCCGGTGAATGCGGGCCCGGTGCGGCGGATTGCCGAGGCCTTTCCGGATCTCCCGATCCAGGTCGGGGGTGGCATCCGCGACGCCGAGACGGTCGAGGCCTACCTCGAGGCCGGCGTGCAGTGGTGCATCCTCGGCACCAAGGCGGTACGTGAGCCGCACTTCGTGTCGGAGATCTGCCTGCAGTTTCCCGGGCACATCATCGTTGGCCTGGATGCAAAAGACGGCAAGGTCGCGGTCGAGGGCTGGTCGAAGCTGTCACGCCACGACGTCATCGACATGGCACAGCATTTCGAGCATGACGGCGTCGACGCCATCGTCTACACGGACATCAGCCGCGACGGCATGATGAACGGCGTCAACGTCGAGGCAACCGCACGGCTTGCCAATGCCGTGCGTATTCCGGTCATCGCCTCCGGCGGCATCACCAGCATCGACGACGTGCGCGCCTTGTGTGAGGCGCCGACTGAGAACATCATCGGCGCGATCACCGGGCGTGCGATCTACGAAGGCACACTGGATCTGGCAGACGGCCAGCGCCTTGCCGACCAGCTGAGCGCGCGTTGAGCGGGGCCGTGGCAGCGAACACAACATCATGGGTCTAGCCAAACGCATCATCCCCTGTCTCGACGTCGACAACGGCCGCGTGGTCAAGGGCGTCAAGTTCGTGGAAATCCGCGACGCCGGCGATCCGGTCGAGGTGGCGCGGCGTTATAACGAGGAAGGCGCCGACGAGATCACCTTTCTCGACATCACCGCGACCGCGCACGAGCGCGAAACCATGGTGCACGTCGTCGAGCAGGTCGCCTCCGAGGTGTTCATCCCGCTGACCGTTGGCGGTGGCATCCGCAAGGCTGAAGACGTGCTGCGTATGCTCAATGCCGGGGCCGACAAGGTCGCGATCAACTCGGCGGCGGTCTTCAATCCCGAGTTCGTGAGGGAAGTGACGGACCGCTTCGGCTCGCAGTGCATCGTGGTCGCGATCGACGCGAAGCGGGTTGACGATCACTGGGAGATATTCACCCACGGCGGGCGCAAACCCACGGGTATCGATGCCATCGGCTGGGCGCGCAAGATGACGGACTACGGTGCGGGCGAGATCCTGCTGACCAGCATGGACCGGGACGGCACCAAGATAGGCTTCGACAACGAGCTGACGCACGCCGTCGCGGCGGCAGTCCCTGTGCCGGTGATCGCCTCGGGCGGCGTCGGCAACCTGCAGCACCTCGTCGACGGGATCAAGGAGGGCGGCGCGGATGCGGTGCTCGCGGCCTCGATCTTCCATTTTGCGGAATACAGCATCGGCGAAGCCAAGCGCTTCATGGCGCAGCAGGGCGTAGAGGTCAGGATGTGAACAGCGATGAGTGACACTCTGAATCAGCTGGCGGATGTACTTGAGCAGCGCAAACAGGCGGACCCGACCGGGTCATATGTGGCCAAGCTGTACCACAAGGGGCTCGACGCGATTCTGAAGAAGATCGGTGAAGAGGCGACCGAGACCGTGATGGCGGCGAAAGACGGCAATCGCGAGAAGATCGTCTATGAGACGGCCGATCTGTGGTTCCACTGCATGGTCCTGCTGGCGTACCAGGGGCTGCGCCCCGATGACGTGATGCGTGAACTCGAACGCCGTTTTGGCCTGTCAGGCCTCGAAGAGAAGGCCGGGCGCGGCGATTGATGCGGGCTTGGGGTATGATCCCCGTCCAGATTTTCTGACCTGCGCCGCGCCGGCGCAGGTCGTTACCGGAGATGAGAAATGGGTTTTGGTGGAATCAGTATCTGGCAGCTGTTGATTGTGCTCGTGATCGTGCTCCTGCTGTTCGGGACCAAGCGTCTGCGCAACCTCGGCGGCGACCTGGGAAATGCGGTCAAGGGATTCAAGAAGGCGATGGGCGACGAAGAAAAGAAAAGCGACAACGAGCCCGAGAAGCTGGAGAAGGCCGACGAAAAGGTCATCAACGGCGAAGCCACGCGCGAGAAAGACAAGCAGTAAGCGTTTCACCCGCGGTCCACAACAATGTTCGATGTCGGCTTTTTTGAGCTGGTCCTTATTGCCGTGGTTGCGCTGCTGGTCGTGGGACCCGAGCGGCTGCCCAAGCTCGCACGCACCGCTGGCATGTGGTTGGGTCGTGGCCGGCGCTTCATCAACTCGGTGAAGGACGATATTGATCGCGAGATCAAGGCGGACGAGCTGCGCGAGATCCTCGAGAAGCAGAAGCAGATCAACCCGCTGCACGAATTCGTCGATGACACGAAGAAGGGTCTGCAGCAGATTAAGACCGATACCGAGTCGGCCCTCGACGTAAAAAAGAAAAAAGCGCCCGCCGCAGAAGACCAAAATGAGTGAAAACTCGACGCTGCCGGAACAGCCGTTCATCGGTCACCTGATCGAACTGCGTGACCGCATGATGCGCATGGTGCTGGCCGTGTTCATCATCTTTCTCGCCCTGTTCCCGTTCGGCAACGACATCTATGTGTTCATCGCCAAGCCGTTGATGGCCGTGATGCCTGCGGGTACCAGCATGATCGCCACCCAGGTGGCGTCGCCATTTCTCACGCCGTTCAAACTGGCACTGGTGACCGCGGTGTTCGTCGCCATGCCGTACCTGCTGCATCAGTTCTGGGGATTCATCGCCCCCGGTCTCTACAATCACGAAAAGCGCCTCGCGATCCCTCTGCTGGCCTCCAGCGTGGTGCTGTTCTATCTCGGCGCCGTGTTTGCCTATCTGGTGGTTTTCCCGCTGGTTTTCGCCTTCCTGACCGGGGTGGCACCCGAGGGCGTGGCGGTGATGACCGACATCACCCACTACCTTGATTTCGTGTTGACTCTGTTCTTTGCCTTTGGCCTTGCATTCGAGGTGCCGATTGCCACGATCGTGCTGGTGCTTGCGGGCGCGACCACGCCGGAGAGCCTGACCGCAAAACGCCCCTATGTCATCGTCGGCGCCTTCGTGATCGGCATGCTGCTGACTCCGCCGGACGTGATCTCTCAGACGCTGCTGGCGTTTCCAATGTGGGTGCTGTTCGAGATCGGCTTGCTGTTCTCACGAATGCTGGTGCGTGACCGGCAACGCAGACAGGCGGATGCCGATGCCGACGGCGATGGTGACGACGAGCCGGCCACTGCGCCGTCTTCCAAGCGGGACATGACGAAAGCGCCCGTTGCCGCTGCCGCAACGGCGGCTGCCGGCGCGACCGACGCTGCCCAGGGTGACGATTTCGTCCCGCTGGACGAACATGAAATGGAAGACGAATTCGATCGCATCGAGGCCGAGTTCGAGGCACTCAACGAGTCTGCCGCCGAGAGCGGCGACGCATCGGACCCGTCGTCCGACAATCAGACCGAATACGACGATGCCGCTGATATCAACGTCGCCGAGGAAAAGCCCGGCAAATGGAGTGCTGAAGACGCCTCCAATATGCTGGATGAAGAAGACTTCCCGGCGCGCAGCGCGACCGAGGCGCTGGCTGACGCCAAGCTGCAGCAGGTCGCTGCGCTGCGCGCCACCGGCGCGGACAGCCAGGCTCGCGGGTTGTTGTACGAGGTCCTGAGCGAAGGCAACGCCAGCCAGAAGGCTGTTGCGCGCAACATCCTGGAGCAGATCGACAGCTGAGCCAACGCCAGGGGCCTATGATCTATATTCTCCGACTGTTGGTCTTGTTTCTTATCGCGGCGCCGGCCCTGGCACTGCAGAACCAGCTGCGCAATCACCCTTCTCCTTACCTGGCGATGCACGGCGATGACCCGGTGGCGTGGCAGGATTGGGGGCCGGAGGCCGTGGAGCTGGCCCGCAAGGAGGGCAAGCTGCTGTTCATCTCGAGTGGTTACTTCTCGTGCCACTGGTGCCATGTCATGCAGCGTGAGAGCTACAAGGACGAGCGCATTGCAGGACTCCTGAACGCCCGGTTCGTGCCAGTCAAGCTGGACCGCGAACTGCATGGCGCACTCGATGCCTATCTGATCGAATTCCTCGAAAAGACGCAGGGTCACGCCGGTTGGCCACTGAACATCTTTCTCACACCCGAGGGATACCCGCTGATCGGTGCCACCTATCTGCCGCCAGAGCGTTTTGCGGAGCTGTTGCAGCGCCTTGGCACCGCGTGGGAGGACGAACGCGGCAAGATGCGCAACCTCGCACGGCGCACCCTGTTGCAGTTGACGCTGAACGAAGGCGCGGTCGACGTGGAACCGATGCCCGCTGCGGCGCTGCGCGAGGCGCTGTTGGCGCAGGCCATGGGCATCGCCGACGCGATGGACGGTGGATTCGATGACCAGACCAAGTTTCCAATGACACCGCAGCTGCTTTCCCTGCTCGACCTGCAGGCGATCATGCCGCATCCGCAGTTGGCCGAGTTTCTGACGCTGACACTCGACGCGATGGCCACGCAGGGCCTGCGTGATCAACTCGGTGGCGGCTTTTTCCGCTACACCATCGATCCATCCTGGCAGATCCCGCACTTCGAAAAGATGCTTTACACCCAGGCGCAGCTTGCCGAGGTCTACCTGCGGGCGGCACAGGTGTTGCAGCGCGACGACTACGCGGTGGTGGCGCGCGACACCCTCGACTTCGTGATGCGCGAGATGGCCGGCACGCAGGGCGGTTTCATCACCAGTTTCTCGGCGGTGGACGGTGCCGGTGTGGAGGGTGGCGTGTACCTGTGGTCTATCGAGCAACTGCATGCGCTGCTCGGTGAGCAGGACACTGCGCTTGCACGCCGCTACTGGGGCATGCTCGATATCCCGGTACTGGACGGGCACCTGCCGCGCAGCGGCGAGAGCGTGGGCGGGATCGCGCAGGCGCTGGGCGTATCCGAGGACGAGATTACGATGCGGCTGCAGTCGATCCGCACCAGGCTGCTGGGCGACCGGCAGGCCCGCGTCCTGCCGGTCGATGACAAGCAGCTGGCCGGTTGGAACGGCCTGCTGCTGGCGGCCCTGTCACAGGCCGCTTTGGCCTGGGACGACCCGAAATTGCGTGATGCCGCGACCGGGATCCGCAATTTTCTGCGCGACCGTCTGTGGGACGGCGGTGGATTGCGCCGCGCGATGAGCGGCGAGCGCGAGATCGGCAAGGCCTCGTTGGAAGACTATGCCTATGTCGCCTATGGGATGGCTCACTACGCGAAGCTCAGCGGAGATCCGGTCGACCGCACCTTCGTCGCCGCACTGCTGAACCTGGCCTGGCAGCGCTACCACGGCCCTGGCGGCTGGCGCATGGACGATCGGCCCTTGATCCCCGGGATGGGAGAGCAGCGTGCATTGATGGAAGGTGCGTTGCCATCCCCCTCGGCCGTGGTGATACGCCTCGCGTTGGCGAGTGATGACTCCAGGCTGGTGGAGAAGGGGCTCGCCGCTGCCCAGGCGGGTCGTCAACAGGCGCAGGGAGACCCGTTCTGGTATTCCGGACATGTCGATGCGTTGTTGGCGATGCCCGGCGCCGGCAGATAGTCTTCCTGCCACATCCGGTCTGCCGACGCGTTCAGTCGATTTTCTTGTAGACCCAGACACTCGCCGGCGGCAGGTTCCATAGCACGCGGCCGACGCGTTCACCCCTGACGCCGAGTGCAGCGACCAGCGGGCCTGGGATCGGCGGTTTGGGCGAATAGGTAAACTGTACGAATCTGCCGTCCGGGCGCAGTGCCGCAAACGCCTGGGCAAGCACACGGACGCGCGTCAGCGTGCGCATGCCGAGCAGCGGCAGGCTCGATACCACGGCATCCGCCGGCCTGTCATGAGAACGGCTGAGCAGGTCCTGCAGGCGTGTGGCATCGCCGGTAATCACCAGCGGGGAACGAAATCGTTTCGCCAGCTGCCTGGCCAGCTCAGGGTCTTTTTCGACCACGACCAGCGCCGAGGGTGCAACGCCGCGAGCCAGCAGGGCTGAAGTCACGGCGCCTGTTCCCGCTCCCAGTTCGATGACCAGGTCGCTGTCGGCGTTGACCTGCGCTGCCATCGCATTGGCCAGCTCATCGCTGCTGGCGGCAACTGCCCCCATCTGCAGGGGGTTGCGCAGCCAGGCCGATAGAAACTGAGGGTTCAGACGCGGACTTGCTGACACGAGGGACTCCTTGGCGAACTGCTGCCGTTGACCCGTCCTATGGAGAATCCGCCTTGCCGGTGGGGCCGGGTACAACGGGTTGCGTTTTCCTGTCCGGGACGGCACGAATCGACTGCGCCCCCTGCAGCACCAAGTGTGCCGCACTGGGCATCTTACGCGAGAGATCCGGTGGTCAGATAGTGCCCACTGCCGGGCGCCAATCAGTCAAAGGGCGGCGTAGCGGGTGGCGCAGCCGTGCGTGCTCCACAGTAAACGGGAGGTCTCCAGTTCTGTCTGTCCCGGCGACATTGCGTCTTTCTCGCGCTGCAGTTCCGTGTCGTCGGAGAGCATGGCGCCGAGGAATACGCCGACCAGGATCTCGTCGTTCCCGACATAGTCACGGATCGCGACAAGATCAGTCAGGCCCGCACGGATGCCGACTTCGACATAGCTGCGGATGCTGGACACAAGGGCAGAGTAGAACTTGCGTGTGGCGTGTTGGCGCTGGCCTTCGTCGACGTTGTCCGGAAGCAGGTCCAGGCAGACGATATCCTGCCGGATGGACTCTTCAAGTCGCTGAAATTCGTCGATATCGTCGGCCACGGCAAAGGGTGCAGTCGCGACAATGGCCAGGGTCAACATCAGGTTTTTCATCTCTGCTCGTCTCTTGATTCCCATGCCGTGGGGACCGGTCCGGGAGGCGCGGATGTCATGTCCGGGTGCGAAGCCAGCCAATATCAGCTCTCACGATGGTGCGGCACGCTCGGCAAGGCACTCGTAATCACCCACCGCGAAATCACGACAAACCCGTGGTCGGGTCGCGTAGATCCGGCATTTCATCGTGCCGCGATCCAGTGCGATGCACCAGCCGTCCTCCAGCCTCGCCATGCTCCTGCCGCCCCACCGGTCGACTTCGACCAGATGATCGGGTATGCCCCGTTCGCCGATCAGCACGACCTGCAGACGGCAGCAGCAGGCCTCACAGTTGGCACAGCTCACCTCGGCCTCGGCCGGTGTCGCGATCGTCACTGGGTGCATTTCGGGTGTCCGCGACTGAAGGTCGTCCACAAAGAGCCGGTCGGTAACAGCAGGGGCGATAGGTGCTGATCAGTCGACGTCCGCCGGGTCGACAGGAGGCGTGGGCGCGTCATCGGTGGCCGGTTCGGCCTTTGCCTCCAACTTGCGTTGGCGCTTTTCGTCTTTCTTCTTTTTCTTGGCGAGATCTCGCTGACGCTTCTCGAATGCGTAATTGGGTTTGGCCATGTGCGATCCTGTTCAAACAACGTTCGGCAATGTGCCGGTAGTGCACGTTGGACGGGTACTGTCCTGTAGCCGAAGGTTAACAGCTTTTTCCGTTGGCCCGGCAGCTTCGCGGTCGACATCCGGCGC
>Ga0116164_10000346_pt1 | contig 41930 bp, 30 predicted proteins | sample AD_UKC109_MetaG_FD_89888 | JGI IMG/M metagenome (GOLD analysis project Ga0116164, IMG submission 89888) | Active sludge microbial communities of municipal wastewater-treating anaerobic digesters from Hong Kong - AD_UKC109_MetaG | ecosystem: Engineered > Bioreactor > Anaerobic > Digestate... | reverse complement strand
TGATCATATTAATTTTTTTCCTTTTATGCGATGGAGGTATGTTTAAAACGCTCCTGTCTTTACTGATGGTCCTCCTGGCAACATTAATTCCATTCTTTTTCAGAACAGAAACAATATCATCGTCTGTCAGCGGTTCCCGGTGGTCTTCACTGTCGATTAAATTTTTTACCAGGTTCATCACTTGGTCAGATGATTGTTCGTTTGTATTAGCTGACTTGAGCTTTGAAACAAAGAAATATTTTAATTCAAAAACGCCCCAGCTGGTCTGCACAAACTTATTGGTTGTTGCCCGGCTCACCGTTGATTCGTGCATGCCTATCTTTTCTGCTATCTCAACATGGGTCAGCGGCTTGAGGTTCCCCGGTCCTTTAATTAAGAACGGCTTTTGCGCCTCCATTATGGCGGCAACAACTTTTATTATAGTCTCCCTCCGGCTGGCAATATTCTTTATGAGATATTTTGCTGACTGCAATTTGTCCTGAATATAATCCTTCAAATTTTTTTCAATGCTTTTTTTCCTTAAAATCTCAACATAATAAGAATTTATTCTTATGGGCGGAATCCAGTCATCATTCATTGCCACAATAATTTCACCGTCAACATACTTGACATCAATATCAGGAACAATATAACGGACTTCGTTCGACCTGAACTGCCTTCCGGGAAATGGATCAAGATTCTGAATCATTTTACTGGTTTCAATTATCTCTCCAACCGACTTATTAATTCCTCGAGCAATCTTTTCGTAATTCAGGTTTTCCAGATCAATAAAATGATCCGAGAGTATTCTTTGCATCACCATATCATCAGGATAATAATACTTTGCCTGAATAAGCAGTGATTCCTGCACATTGCTGCATGCACAACCTACTGGATCGAAATGCCGGATTTTTGTTATTACCTGTTCAAAAAGGTCAGTTGAGACGGATTTTCGGCCAGTCATGTCGGGAATTTCTTGTGTATAGAATCCGCTTGGGTCAAGGGAAGTAATAATACTTTCATAAAGAAACAATTCTTCTTCATTTTCAGCAGTTAACTGTGCCTGCCACATAAGATGTTCGGACAGTGACTCGACATGGGCAACGACACTTTCCAGATAGTCCCTTTTTTTATCCTGTTCTACAGAAATGGAAAAGGGGGCTTCACCCATATCGCCGTATTTATCAAGCTCTTCTTCAGCCCTGTTTAACGTTGATTCATCGCCGCTGAGGTTCTGGCTGACCTCGCTTACCAGATTGGCATTATCAATATCACTAGAAGAAGATTGCTCTCCTTCTTCTAAAACCGGGTTGTTGAGAAGTTCTTCACTTATTTTATCAGCCAATTCAAGTGTTGAGAGCTGCAATAACTCAATAGCCTGTTTAAGTGATTGAGTTAAGATCAGTTTCTGGTTCTGTTTTAATCCTAGCTGCAGTGAAACTGCCATAGAAAAACCACTATCAGATAATCATCAATTCCCGTTTAATGCTCAATTTCAGGAGCATATGTTAAATGTACTGCAAATATAAAATAAATCAAGATTCTTTTTTTTTCGAAAATCTGGTCCTTTTTGAACACGGGTGAATCATGATTGAAGAAAAAAACCGGGAACAGTATAAATCAGCTCAAGAGATAATATCCCTTGAGCTTCATCAGCTTTTCGAATCAATCGGGTTATGACTTTTTACTTATCTCCTCTGGAAGAATTTTTAAGCGAAGCTGCTATAAAATCCTTGAAAAGAGGATGGGGTTTTACCGGTTTTGATTTAAATTCAGGATGAAACTGTGTCGCGATAAACCAGGGGTGGTCCGCAATTTCAATGGTTTCAACAAGACTGTTTTTTGGATGAATTCCGCCGAAGACCATGCCGCGTTCCTCATAAAGTGATTTGAACCTGATAGTAAATTCAAAACGATGGCGGTGACGTTCCACTTCAGACGCTTTATTGTAAATTTTTCTTATTATACTGTTTTCCGTAAACTTGCATAAATAGCCGCCCAGACGCATGGTCCCGCCCTTCTCGATAATAATCTCCTGGTCTTCAAGAAGTGAAATAACCGGATAGGGGGTTCCCGGGTCAAATTCACTCGAATTCGCACCTTTCAGGCCGCAGACATTTCTTCCAAATTCAATTACCGCGCATTGCATACCAAGGCATATGCCAAAGAAAGGAATCTTTTCTTTTCTTGCATGGGATATAGCCATGATTTTACCTTCTATTCCCCTGTCTCCAAAACCGCCGGGAACAAGTAAACCGTCAACGCCCTTGAATAATTTTTTCAGGTTTCCCCTTTTTTCATCTTCAATGTCCTCAGAATCGATCCTGACGATTTCAAGCGCAGCATGATTTGCCACAGCGCCGTGGAGCAGTGCTTCATAAATTGACCGGTATGAATCCTGGAGGGAAATATATTTCCCCACAACAGCGATAGTAACCGTTGCCCTGGGGTTCGTGAGTGATTTGATGAATTTATTCCATTCCGGAAGGGTGAGCTTGCTTACCGGAAGACCAAAATGTTCAAGAACGATCTCGTCATAACAGTTTTTATGAAACATTGCCGGAATTTCATATATGGACCCGTGGATGTCTTCGGCTGATATGACGTTTCGCTCTTTCACGTTACAGAAAAGAGCAATTTTACTTCTCATCTCATCAGAAAGACGTTTCCCAGTGCGGCATAAAAGAATGTCAGGGATGATCCCCAGCTGCATTAATTCCTTCACGGAATGCTGGGTTGGCTTTGTTTTCTGTTCCCCGGCCACTGAGATAGTGGGCACCAGAGTGAGGTGAACATTAAGGACCTTTTTGCTTCCCAGTTCCTGCCTTACCTGACGAATCGCTTCAAGAAACGGTATTGATTCAATATCACCAACGGTTCCGCCGATTTCCACCATGACGAAATCGATGTCCTCTTCATTGGCAACATCAAAAATCCGTTTTTTAATCTCATTCGTAATATGGGGGATGACCTGGACCGTCCTTCCGAGATAATCGCCGCGGCGTTCACGCTGAATAACTGAATAATAAATCTGTCCTGTTGATACAGAATTTTTTTTGCTTAAATTCGCATTGGTAAAACGCTCATAATAACCAAGGTCAAGATCGGTCTCGGCACCGTCTTCGGTAACATACACTTCTCCGTGCTGAAAAGGGCTCATTGTTCCCGGATCAATATTAATATAAGGGTCCATTTTTATGATTGAAATTTTATAACCATGACCTTCAAGCAGAAGTCCCAGAGAAGCGATGGCTATTCCTTTACCTAATGAAGAACAAACACCACCCGTTACAAAAATAAACTTCGTCTTTTTGTTATTTACTTCCATTATAGTTACCCGTATTGAATAGTATTGATTTTATGTCTCCTCTGGAATTACACTTTGAACCAAATTGCTGAAGAGTACAAGCAGGAAAAAGTCATATTAAATTTATTTTACCTTGTTGTAACACAAAACTATATTAAGGGATAAAATTGTACGTCAAAGTGATGACATTACTGAAATGAGAGACAAACATGACTTGACATTATTAGTCTATCCGGCTAATAATTCATTTATTATATACAAAATCCATGGGTTTTACAGAAAGAATAATCATTATAATACCGGACATAAATATCAAGTAAGACTTCCGTGTAATTATATCAAAACAAGAGGTTCCCATGACAGAAAAAAGAAAATACCCCCGATATGCCTGTAAGTTAAAGGTAAAATTCGACTATTACGAGGGGAATCCTGAAGAAATTGATATAGATATATCCGTATCAAAAAAGGGGAAGGGCTTCATCCTTGATATAAGCAAGGGAGGTGTTTTCATAGTAACCAATGAGCGAGTGACCATCGGAAGTCCGATAAAACTTACGTTTGTGACCAAAAAAAACAAAAACATGATCACCGGCAATATTGTCAGGGTCGGACTGCTTAAAAACAATCCCTCTGAAGTAGCACGCAGATTTGTACAATTCTCTGATAAAGGCGATTCCTACATGGCTGTTGAATTCAACGAACCATTGGAAAAACTTTATGAAGATGAACTATAATACCGGAATGCAATGAAAAATAAAATTATCCGCATAGATGACATTTCCGATATCGACACCTCTCGTATCTCGGTATATGACCTCAACAACCGCTACATTGACAGAAGGGGCAACATGTACACCCTTCGCTACAATAAAGTCCAGAAGAAAGTTGAAATTATTAAAATTATGCGAACCCATATCAATGATGCTTCGTACTTTCAAAGAAAAGTTATACAGAATAAAATTGACCGAAGCAGAAACGAAAACATTGAACCTGAAGAAAAAGAAGCTCATGACGACTATGATGATAATGAAGATACTTTCGAGCCAAACAGTTTTATCAATCTGGCGATAGAGTTGATGATGACACACAGAGAGCGCCTTAAAGGCATCATGATGAACATTAAAAACTCAAACGTGGTACAATGGGAAAATAAGGCAGCATCAACCGAACTTGACGAAATATTCAGAAATATCGATATTGACGGCATCCAGAGTTTTGAAAAAGCGGAAAACTACCAGAAAGAACTCATCAATTATCCCCGTTCAATAACCTATTACCAGGCAAAAATAGACAAAAAAGGCCGTGACATCATTGAAGCCCTGGCCGGACATAATGAAAGAATAATGAAATTCATTTATGTTTATGAAATGCTGCAGACAATTAAAGCCCTGTACCGAAACCTCAAAAAACTCATCAACACGCTGAAAACATACATAGACGGCATCGAACCGGAAGATATTAAAAACCTCAACCAGGGTGAAAAACAGTTTTTTAACGATGCTCTTGTTTCAATCAATAACACCATTGACGAAATCGACGACCTTCTTGACGGGTCGCGCCACCTCGAAGAGTATGTCTACTCAAACAAAAATTTTTAACATTACGGACAGGGGCTACATTCTCATAATCACATCCTGGCCCTGATAGCCCTGTTCACCAATCGCGATTGACGCTTTATCATCTATTTTAAACCGCTCAACCATTGCAAGAAGCTCACGGGCCCTCGACTTGATTTCTTCGCTCACTGTTGTTGTTTCCTCTACCAGGGAGGCATTTTCCTGGGTCACGGTGTCCATTTCCGCTATGGCAATATTGATCTGGTCAACCCCAGACCTCTGTTCTTCGCTTGAAATTGCTATCTCGGAGATAATTCTGTCCATATTCTTTATTGAGCCCACAATTTCCTTTAAAGCGCCGCTGCTCTTGTTCGCAAGAACCGATCCCCGGTTCATTTTTTCTGTGGACTCCTCAATGATCGAGGTAATTTCCTTTGCGGCTGTACCTGCCTGTTTCGCCAGATTTCGAATCTCAGAAGCGACCACAGCGAACCCCCTTCCCTTCTCTCCGGCGCGCGCTGCTTCAACCGCAGCATTCAGCGCGAGGAGGTTTGTCTGGAAAGCGATATCATTGATCACGATGATAATTTCGCCAATTCTTTTACTCGAATCGCCGATTTCATTGATTGAACTCATCGCCTCGCCGACAACAACGCTTCCTTCATCTCCAAGGCGCGATGTCGTCGCCGATAACCGGTTTGCCTCCTGGGCGTTATCTGCGTTCTGTTTGATACTGGCCAGGGCCTGCTCGATTGTGGATACGACTTCCTCGATCGCCGAGGCCTGTTCAGACGTCCGCTGAGAGAGATTCTGATTGCCTATGGTGATCTGTTCAACTGCCTGAACGAGACCCATCGTCTTGGTGAGCACCTGGGAAACAATATCATGCACGTCGTTTATGAACTTGTTAAACCAGCATGAGAGCTCTCCCAGTTCATCCCTTGAAATAACTTCCATCCGTTTGGTAAGATCTCCATCGCCTTCCGCGATATCCTTCATGATCGCGGTTATTTTATTAATGGGTGTGGCGATTGTCCTGGAAATAACATAGAAGAGCGCAAGCATGAACACAATCACCGCCGAAAAAATACCGAGCATCATCATGATTATTGACCGGATCTCTTTTTTTACGTCTTCAACATACATTCCGGTCCCGAGGATCCATCCCCACGGTTCATATGCCTCAACATAGGATATTTTGGGCACGATAAGGTTCTTCTGGTCTTTCCACTGCCACATATATTCAACGTAGCCCCTGCCATGCTCGGTGCAAATCGTCACAAAATCCCTGAAAAACGTTTTTCCATTGGGGTCGGTGTAGCTGCTCACATCCTTTCCGTTGAGTTCACTTACATAGGGATGAAGGATCATTGTCGGATGAAAATCATTGATCCACAGATAATCTTTTCCCTCTGGCCCGTAACGGAGATGCTTTATCACCTCTTGTGCTTTTTCCTGCGCTTCATCCTTTGAAAAAAGACCGCTCGCAGATTCTTTGTCATACAATTTGATAATACTGATCCCGAGATCAACCACTTCCTTAAGCTTGGTTTTTTTCTGGTCAATAATGCTTGTTTCTATACGGGGGATGAGATAAGCGAGCATCAATACGATAAAAATCAGAATACTTACTGAACCTGAAATAAATATCTTTGTTTTTATTTTAAGATTACCCAGGATGTTCGTGATTTTCATAACCCCTCCCTTATTATAAGAAAAAGAAAAGTGCAACAGAAAACCTGTGACTAATGGCTGATTATATGGCTTGAATAAAAACACTATAAAATAATTATTTCAAGTATATAACGATTATGTAGTGTAATTCTACCACTTTTTTTAAAAAATATACGATTCTTTAATTCTTCATGAAATTGACTTACATGACAATTCTGTGCTATAATTTCCTGAAAAATACACAATCTTTCATATAATAAGAACAATGAGGTGAACCCATGTCATTCAAAGGCCTTACACCGAGGAATAAGCAGGGAATCATGATCTGGATCATTATTGCTGTATGCTACCTGATCGTATGGCTGATTCCGGCATTTACCGCCTATACCGGCCAGGCACCGGGGTCAGAGCAAAATTTCGCCATATTACGGGATTACGGGCAATTCAAATGGTATGTTATTCCCCTTTTACTGGTGGTGATCAATCTTTTCGCTGATGAAATGAGAAGGGGCAACTGGTCCGGCATCATGGCGGCATGCGCCCTGTTCCTTATGGACGCTTTTAATGAAACATGGAACGGCCTGTTCTACACGGCAACAGGAGGCTATTCGGCAGTATGGATGTGCTCATACCCGACCGCGTACCAGCCGCTTATCGGATGGAACATAGAAATCATATTCATGTTTCTCATGATGGGAATTGCCTCAACCAAGCTGCTCCCCAAAGATAAGGAAGCGATGATCTTCGGAAAAATAAACAACCGGCATTTTTTCGCCTTTATAATGGCATGGATGTGCGTGTTTGTTGAAATTGTCCTGAACCTGTGCGGCGCGCTTGTCTGGAACTACTGGTGGTGGCGTCCGTCGTTTCCGTGGCTGATATTTATAATCGGATACCTGCCCTTCTTTGAAATTGCGTTCCTGGTATACGACCTGCCCGGGCTCAAACAGCAGATAACAGTAGTCGGGGCAATGGCCGCCCTGTTTATCCTATCGCTGGCGGTTTTTATACCTCTTGGATGGCTTTAACAATCCATTCAAAAAATTCTTTTCTCTTGACAGGGTAAAATATATTTCACAGCGTGAAAGCCGGGAGTCGTAAAAAAGACATCCCCCCTTCCCTAACAGGAAGGAGGAGGAGGTTAATCTTTTTCTATGAAAACATACCTTGACTGCATTCCATGCCTGCTGCGGCAAATTGTCGAAGCCTCGAGTTTCTTTACGCGGGATGAACATCTGCGAATCCGGATAATGAAGGAAGTGCTTTCATCCCTGTCGCAGCAGGACCTGTCGCAGTCACCGCCGCACATAACCGGCTCTGTTTACCGGCTTCTGCGCAACCGCTTCAGCATGGACGACCCCTACCGCGCGATCAAGGACCGCTTCAACCGCCTGACCCTGTCAATGCTCGGGCCGTTACGGGAAACAGTTCTGAACTCACAAGACCCGCTGCTGCAGGCCGTAAAACTCGCCATTGCCGGCAACTCCATTGACTGCGGGGCGAAAACAGGGCTGGATGAACATGAAATACGCGTAGAAATTGAAAGTTCATCTGCAAAGCCCCTCGAGGGGGACGTTTCGCTTTTCCGCAGAGCGGTTGAACAGGCACGAAAAATCCTTTATATAGCCGATAATGCGGGCGAGCTCACGCTTGACCGGCTCCTTATCGAACAGATCGGGCCCGATCGCGTGACCGTGGCAGTGCGCGGCGCACCCGTTATCAATGACGCTACCATGGAAGACGCACGACAGACGGGCCTGCATGAACTGGTCAGAATCATTGACAACGGTACTGACGCGCCCGGGACCATTATCGAAGAATGCAGCAATGAGTTCAGGCAGACCCTTGCCGGATCTGATCTCATAATCGCCAAGGGCCAGGGAAATTATGAAACTCTCTGCGATGAAGAACTCAATATTATCTTTCTGCTCAAAGTAAAATGCCCCATCATTGCCGACCACACCGGGTTCCCGGTCGGGTCGCACGCGGTCATACAGGGGCCAGTGCGATGAAAAACCGTGAAAGACAATAATCCGGATCATCGCCGGCAATATTATCAGGTCACCTGAATACCTGGTTAATCCCCATACACCTATTTAAATTACTTTCAATAATACGTACTATAATATAATTTATATAATCGTATTAATTTTGTAACATATTTTAATTTTTCATGTTATTTTATTGACAAAAAAACGCTAATTTGAATATCAATAGCCATTATGTATATAATTAAAAGGTTATTTATATCCATGATAAAAACCGGCATAATTAATATTATACTTCCGGTATATCTCATCATCGCCAGCATATCAGCCTATAGCCAGGAACACGTTATATCTGAAACATCAAAACCTGAAGCTTCTGTTAAAAAAGAGGGCAAGCAGGATCAAGACTCATCCATCGTCACCCTTGACACCGTGGAGGTCTTAGGCGAACGGCCCCTGAGCGCGGCATCTGACAGCACCATCCGCAACAAGGACTTCATGAACTTTCCCCGCAAATCGGCATCAGACCTCATGCGATTTGTGCCGGGCCTGCATATAACCCAGCATACCGGCGGGGCAAAAGCGCACCAGATATTCCTGCGCGGTTTTGACGCTGAGCACGGCCAGGACATCGCGGCCTATATTGACGGCATACCCCTGAACGAGCCGTCCCAGGTGCACGGGCAGGGTTATCTCGACCTGCATTTTCTGATCCCCGAGTCGCTGGAGAAAATCTGGATCATGAAAGGCCCCTACGACGCGCGGTACGGCAATTTCGCCTCTGCCGGGGTCATCAACTTCCAGCCATACCGGAAAAAGGACTACACCTGGTCTTTAGCGGGAAGCGGCGGCAGCGAGTATACCTTTGACGCACTCGGCCAGGTCAGCGGCACCTGGCAAAATATGAATACCTATGTTGCGGGCCAGTGGAACCGCACCGACGGCTACACCGACCCCGGTGAACTCATGGCGGGCAGAGGATTCATCAATCACAGCATACCCCTGTCGTCACACTGGGAAATGCGCATCCTCTATACAGGATACACGGTGAGGTCGGAAGCCGCTGACATCCTTCCCAAAGAGCTTATCGATAGCGGCGACCTGGACCGTTTTGAGTCCCTTGACGATTCCAACCGCGTTGACGTTGACCGGCACCTGACAGGGCTCACCTGGGAATACCTTGCGAAAAACAAACAGGCAAAAATTCAGGCCTACTACAACTATAAAAAAACCATGATCTTCAGCAATTATACCTTCTATTACTATAACGACGATCCTGCCGAGGGAGACCAGCTTGAACAAAGCGACGAGCGCCACTACTACGGCGTTCATGGATTTTACAAAACGATCAACTATGCAGGGGACGTCGAATTCAGCACCGAGACCGGCCTTCAGATCAGAAACGATACCATTGACCAGACACAGGCGAACACGCACCGGCGCAAACGCTTTAATGTGATCAACCACTATGAGTTCGATGAAACATCAGTGGGCGCGTACCTCGATGAAAGGATACTTCTTACGTACTGGTGCCAGCTCATCCTCGGCGCGCGGTATGACATGATTTTCTATAACGGTGACGGCATCCAGGACCGCAAGGTCTTTGACATAGCCACGAACAGTGAAGTGATCTATCAGGATGTCGAGCGGGACTTCTCCACCTGGGCATATGCGATATCACCCAAGGCGTCGGTTGTTTTCATGCCCCTGAAAGAGCTCTCCCTTTTTCTCAATTTCGGACGCGGTTTCGTCTCCACCCAGGCGCGCCAGATGGCCTGGGACAACAGGCATAACATCCCGGCAATCACCGGCGCGGAGATCGGCGCCCGGACCAAGCTCTGGAAAAACAGGATAACCATTGCCGCGTCAGGATGGACAGCGCTGAAAGAGAAAGAATACGTGTTTGACAGCGAATTCGGCATGTCCATTGAGCGGGGTAAAAGCAGGCGCATCGGTTTTGATTTCGAGTTCCGCGTCGAGCCGTTAAAGTGGCTTTACCTGGGCACTGACCTCAACTACGTGAACGCCGTTTTCGTTGAGACCGGCGATCCGGTCCCCAACATGAGCAACTGGATCATGACCAATTACGTGAGTGTCACCCACCCCATAGGAATACGCGGCTCATTACGGGGAAGGATGATAGGTCCGCGCACGCATGACCTGGATTACCACTCCCGCTCATATTACATTGTGGACCTGCTTCTCGGATACGAGCATGAGCATTTCAGCATCATTGGATCAGTGGAAAACCTGTTCAATACCAAATGGTACGATTCGGTCTTTGCCTATGAATCAAGGCCCTACCAGGGCGGAAGCACGGTTGAAGGCCTGCATGTGACCCCGGGAAACCCCATTACCTGGAAGCTCACTGCAGAGGTCAAGTTCTAAGAAGCCACAGCCTTGCTGCCATTTTAGGCCGGGGTACCGGACAATGGATTCCGGGGTCCCTGTCTGAAGACATAGTTTAAATAACATTTTTTAAGGAGGACATTATGAAAAAACTGCTTCACCTTTCTCTGGCGCTCATGGCAGCGCTGTTTATCTTATCCACCGGGTGCGACGATGACGATTCCAGCAGCAGCAGCGGGAGCGGCACCCTGGTGTTTACCGCCAACGGTGAGGGATTTGTTGACGAGGGTTTCACCTCTGAGGACGGATGGGACATCCAGTTCGACCATGTGTATATGAACATTGAAGGGCCCACCGCCTACCAGGTCGCAGAAACATCTGAAACATCAGAGTACGCCGCTCACGCAGGCCATCCCCACGCTTCCATTCCCGAGGGAGCGGCACATGTTGCCCTTACCGGTGAATACTTCATTGACCTGAAACAGGCGACCGCAGGAGATCCGGTATTCGAGATCGGCAGCGTTACCGGCGCGGCTGTGGGCAACTACAATTACCTGAACTTCAACCTGCGCAACGTGCACACCACCGGAGACGACCCAGTGGAACCGACCACAGTGCTCCAGAGCGGCGACACGGCAACAGAGCCTTCAGATTATGAAGGATACTGCATGATACTCATCGGCACTGCGACCTACCCAAGTGGCGGCCCGGCGACAACGACGGTAAACTTCACCATAAAATTCGACCAGCAGATGGCTTTCAGCGGATGCGGGCCCCAGGAAGACCTTGACGAAGACGGCACCAATGACGGCATTCTCACCAGAGGGGGAACAGCCAGGACCCAGATGACCTTCCACTTTGACCATGTGTTCGGCGATATTGATGAAAACGATGAAAGTGAAGTCTTTGTGGGAGAAGATCCAAACAATCCAGAATATATGAATTTCTGGGCAGTGGGATTCGGCCCCTTTGCCTATATGGTGGCAGCCGCCGATGCTTATCCCTATGATACTCCTCAAGCCGGAACCTTTGATGATGCAGAGTTTTCTCTGGCTGAAATGATTGACGGTACAGGCACCGATATAGATTTCAATGTCTACTTTCACCTGTACACCACACTCAAGACCCTGGGCCACCTGGGCGAGTGCCATTGCGGATGTGAAGATTACGATCCTGACGCTGAATAATCATGATAACAGTTTATAAAAAACCGGCGGTTCACACCGCCGGTTTTTTTATAAACTGTTATTACCAACCGGGGCAGGCATAACGCCCTATCATCATCACACCTACCAGTTCCCGGTCGTCAAATAATCGTCAATCGCGAGCGCGGCCTTTCTTCCCGCTCCCATGGCGAGAATGACCGTCGCGGCCCCTGACACGATATCACCCCCGGCAAAAACACCCTGTTTCGATGTCTTCATTGTTTCCGGGTCAGCAACTATGGTCCCTTTTCTCGTTGTTTCCACACCGGGGCTGGTGCGCTGAATGATCGGGTTCGGCGCGTTTCCTATCGCGACAATGGCCAGGTCAATATCGAGGATGTATTCAGACCCTTCCATTGGCACAGGCCTTCGTCGTCCCGAAGCGTCGGGCTCGCCAAGCTCCATGCGCTGGCATGCAACCGCGCTCAGGCGCCCGTCATCCCCGCCGATAAACTTTAACGGGTTTGAAAGCAGTTCAAAGATGACGCCCTCCTCTTCGGCGTGGTGGATCTCTTCGGCACGCGCGGGCATTTCAACGCGCGATCTCCGGTAGATGATATATACCTTGTCAGCTCCAAGCCGCAGCGCGGTTCGCGCCGAATCCATGGCTACATTTCCGCCGCCGAACACGGCAACACGTTTTCCCCTGATAATGGGGGTGTCGTATTCGGGAAATCGGTACGCCTTCATTAAATTGGCCCGGGTGAGGTATTCATTTGCCGCGTACACTCCCAGCAGGTTTTCACCGGGAATATTTAAAAACAGGGGAAGGCCCGCGCCGGTCCCCACGAATACCGACGCATATCCCCGGTCCATGAGCTCGTCAATGGTTTCTGAAATTCCCACTACACGGTTCATAACCACTTCCACTCCCATTTCGGCAAGAGCGTCAATCTCATAACGGACGATATCTTTCGGCAGCCGAAACTCCGGGATGCCATAAACCAGCACTCCTCCAGGGCTGTGCAGCGCCTCAAACACGGTGACATCATAACCCCGGCGCTTGAGTTCTCCGGCTGCGGTAAGGCCGGCCGGGCCGGACCCTATGACCGCGATCTTTTTCTTTTTCGTTGACGCGACTTTTTCACGGGGAAGATTTTCCTTTTCGCGTTCGTAATCGGCAACAAACCGCTCCAGTGACCCGATCGCGACCGGCTCAAATTTCTTTTTAAGAACGCACAACTCCTCGCACTGGGTTTCCTGGGGGCAGACACGTCCGCACACCGCGGGCAGCGCGTTTGTTGACTTGATCACCCGGATTGCCCCGATAAAATCCCGTTCGGCAATCGCTTTAATAAATCCGGGTATATCTATATGCACCGGGCAGCCTTCAACGCAGGAGGGCTTTTTGCACTGGAGGCACCGCTGCGCTTCAAGCACAGCGGTCTCTTCGCTGAACCCCCGGGGGACCTCATTGAAGTTTTTTACCCTTTCCTGCGGGGGCTGCTCCAGAATTTTCTGTCGGGGAACTCTATCTTTCATGAACAGCTCCTTGCAGTCTGCATTTATGCTCGTATTTTTCCAGTGACTCGGTCTCCGAGCTTTTATACGTACCGAGCCGCGCCATGAGCTCATCGAAATCGACCTTGTGTCCGTCGAATTCAGGGCCGTCAACACAGGTGAAACGGCGCTCACCGCCGACAGTGACCCTGCACCCGCCGCACATACCGGTGCCGTCGATCATAATGCTGTTCAGGCTGACCATGGTCTTTGTCCCGTTCTTTTCAGTCTGGCGGCTTACGGCCCGCATCATGGGGACCGGCCCGATGGCGACGACAAGATCGATCTTTTCGCTGTCCTGCGCCTCTGCCAGGGCCTCGGTAACAAAGGCCTTTTTCCCGTAGCTGCCGTCATCAGTGCAGGTGATCATCCCGTCCGCAATTTCACCGAGCTCCTTTTCAAGGATAAGCAGTTCTTTGTTCCTCGCGCCGATGATCACCACCACACGGTTGCCGGCCTGTTTCATGGCCGAGGCAATGGGATACAGGGGCGCAACACCGATACCGCCGCCGACGCAGGCGACGGTCCCGTAATTTTCGATTTCGGTTGGACGGCCCAGCGGCCCGGCAATATCGCTCAGCACATCTCCCGCTTTGAGCATTGAAAGATGCTTTGTCGACTTTCCGACAACCTGGTAAAACAGGGTAATCGTCCCCTGTGAAGCGTCGGCGTCACCGATAGTGAGAGGAATGCGCTCGCCGTATTCGTCAATCCTGAGAATGATAAACTGTCCGGCCTTACGCTTCTCGGCAACGTACGGAGCTTCGACTATCATCCTTCCCACATTTTCCAGAATCATATCATTACTGATTATTTTATGCATGTCAGTACTTTCCTCGTTAAATTATGGTTCCCTTGACTTTCATACAAGCCGGGATATCACATCACAGGCTTCGCCTGGTATAGTGAGTATGAAGCAGCTCATGTGAAAGATGGCCAAGCGGCTCCTTGAGGTACTTTTCATAAAGCTCCTTGACTGCCGGGTTTTCATGCGACTGCCTGAGCTGCTGGACCTCTGCATCGTCACGGTACAGGGCCTCTGCCCTGAGCCTTCGTATTTCATCGTTAACCGGCAGAGGCTGGCCGCCGCCGCCGACACACCCGCCCGGGCAGGCCATGATCTCGATAAAGGCATAGTCCGCGGTCCCCGCAACAACCTTCTCCATCAGCTTGCGGGCATTGCCAAGCCCATGCGCCACCGCGACCTTTACCGTTCCCAGTGACCCGACTTCCATCGCGGCTTCCTTGACGCCTTCTAGGCCGCGCACCGGCGTAATATCGAGTGACGGCATGTTCTCCCCGGTCACCACCGCGTAAACCGTTCGCAATGCAGCCTCCATGACTCCGCCGGTCGCCCCGAAAATCGTTGCCGCACCGGTGTAGCTTCCCATGGGTTCGTCATAAGTCCCCTCGGGAAGGTTCACGAAATCAATGCCGGCCTGTCGTATCATGCGGCCCAGCTCCCTGGTGGTGAGCACCACGTCAACATCCTGAAAACCGGATGAATTCATTTCCGGCCGCGCCGCCTCATACTTCTTGGCAGTGCACGGCATTATGGACACAGAGAAGATATCTTTTGCGTCAAGCCCGGCCTGAAGCGGGTAATATGTTTTAACCAGCGCGCCGAACATCTGCTGTGGTGATTTGCAGGTGCTGACATTCGGAAGCAGTGTGGGATAAAAATGCTCAATATACTTGATCCATCCCGGGCTGCATGAGGTCATCATGGGAAGCGTTCCGCCGTTTTTCACTCTTTTCAGCAGCTCAGTGCCCTCTTCCATGATCGTGAGGTCAGCGGTAAAATTCGTGTCAAAGACCCTGTCGAAGCCGAGCCTTCTTAACGCAGAGATCATTTTCCCGGTAACCAGGCTTCCCGGGGGCATGCCGAACTCTTCTCCGAGCTGGGCCCTCACCGCAGGGGCCTCCTGTACGACCACATGCTTCGCGGGGTCTTCCAGTGCCTGCCATACTTTCCAGGTATCGTCCTTTTCAATGATCGCGCCGGTCGGGCAAACGGATGCGCACTGACCGCACATGACACAGGCGGCGTCGGCAAGGTCCATGCCCATTGCCGGGACCACCTTGCTGCTGAATCCCCTTCCTTCGGGTGTTAGAAGACTTACGGACTGTATCTCGGAACAGACCGCAACACAGCGCAGGCAGTTAATGCACTTCGACGCGTCCCGGATAAGGGACGGCGACGAGTCATCTATGCGGTGCGCGGTAAAATCAGTCTGCGGGACCCGTATTTCACGCACACCGACCATTTCCGCGACACGCTGCAGCTCGCAGTTCCCGTTTTTCTGGCAGATGTTGCAATCGTGGGGATGGTCTGACAGTAAAAATTCGACGACGCTGCGCCGCGCTTTCCTCACCCGCCGGGTATTCGTCTTCACTTTCATGCCGTCAGCGGCGGGATATACACACGACGCGACCAGGTTTTTCATCCCCTCGACTTCAACCACACAGACCCGGCATGAGCCGGGTGTGTGGTGAATTTCGGGTAAGGCGCAGAGGCTCGGGACCATAATGCCGGCTTTTCTCGCAGCTTCAAGAATTGTCATCCCCTCATCTGCCTGTACTTGTTGATTATCTATGGTTAATTGAATCATGTTTTTTCTCCTTAATGTCCCTCTGGGAATTAATCTGAATTTCCATCGCAGCGCATGCAACGGCGCGCTTCAGACATGGCGGCTTCCATGGTATAGCCGAGTTCGACCTCTTTGAAGCTCCTTCGCCGCTTGTCAGCGGGAAGTTCGGGCATTTTTGCCTGGGGACACTCGACCGTCTCTTCATCGATTTCAAACGGAATTTCAATATATTCATGCGGCGGCTGGACCCATGCCGGCTCGCCCTTTGAAACCCTTATGGACATATCGATTGCGGCAGCGGCCTTCTGCCCTGCGGCGATAGCGTCGATCACCATTGCCGGGCCGGTAACCGCGTCACCCCCTGCCCAGACTTTCGGATTGCTGGTACGAAGGGACTCGCTGACATTGACCGTGCTCTTTGATACCAGAACATTGCTTGTCTTGGACAAAAATGACTGGTCGAGGTTCTGGCCGATTGCGGCGATGATGGCATCAGCCCTGACGACAAACTCGGAGTTCTCAATAGTCTCGGGACGTTTTCGTCCGCTGCGGTCGAATTTTCCCAGCTGCTGACGGCTCAATTTCAGGCCAATGACCCTGCCGTCCTGACGCATGACTTCAATCGGAGCAACGAGGTATTCAATTTTCACGCCCTCTTCTTCAGCCGCGACAATTTCCTCTTCCTGTGCGGGCATCTCTTTGCGCTCCCTGCGGTAAAATATCGTCACATCCTGCGCGCCGAGCCTTAAAGCGCTGCGCGCGGAATCTATGGCTGAGTTCCCGCCGCCGATTACGGCCACACTCTTTCCGATATCGATTTTTTCGTTCAGGTTAAACTGCCTGAGAAATTCAACCGCGCCCCATACTCCCTGGGCATCCTCGCCGGGAATTTCGAGCGGCCAGCTCTTCTGCGCGCCAACGGCGATGTATATCGCGTCATAGTTGCCGTTCAGCTGGTCAAACGAGATGTCCCTGCCGACCATGACCCCGGTTTTCAGCACAACACCGGTATCGGTAATGTCGCGGATCTCCTGCTCGAGGACCTTCCTGGGCAGACGGTACGCGGGGATTCCCCAGCGCAGCATGCCGCCCGCTTCAGGCATGGATTCGAAAACCGTAACCGCGTAACCGCGTTTCTTGAGTTCTAGCGCGGCGGTAAGGCCCGAAGGACCGCCGCCGATCACCGCGATTTTTTCTGTGCGGGTAACGGGGATCTCCTTCACTCTGGGTTTTTTCGCGTTGTCTGTTACGAAACGTTTCAGGTTCTTGATTGCCAGGGGCTCGTCCAGCTGTCCGCGGCGGCACTTCGATTCGCAGGGATGACCGCACACCCGGCCGCACACCGACGGGAACGGATTGGTCCGCTTGAGTATTTTATATGCGTCATCGATCCTTCCGGCGCGGGTAAGAGCAATGTATTTGGGGATGTCCATTCCTACCGGGCACGTGTGCTGGCAGGGACTGGTGAACATCGCGCTGCACACCGCAGCGGGGCAGCGTTTATCGTATATATGCGCTTCGTATTCGTGGCGAAAATAACGGATGGTGCTGAGCACCGGGTTCGGGGCCGTCTGCCCCAGGCCGCACAGCGCGGAGTCTTTAATGTCTCCGGCCAGTTCTTCAAGGAGCTCGATGTCTCCTTCCTGGCCCTGGCCTGCGCAGATGCGCTGAAGGATCTCGAGCATGCGCTTGGTGCCGACCCTGCATGGCGTGCACTTGCCGCAGGATTCATCCTGGCAGAACTCCATGAAATATCGCGCCATGTCGACCATACAGGTGTCTTCATCCATGACGATCATGCCGCCTGAACCCATAATTGCGCCGGCTTCGCTGATCGCTTCATAATCGGTCTGAAGGTTAAGATGTTCTGCCGGAAGGCATCCGCCCGAAGGACCGCCGAGCTGTGCCGCCTTGAATTTTTTACCACCGGGGATACCGCCGCCAATGTCATAAATGATCTGGCCGATGGTTGCGCCCATGGGCACCTCGACGAGACCGATATTGTTTACCTTGCCGGTAAGCGCGAACACCTTGGTGCCCTTTGAAGACTCGGTTCCGACTGATGCGAAATCAGCCCCTCCGTGAAGGACGATCTGGGGGATATTGGCCCAGGTTTCAACATTATTCAAAATCGTCGGCTTACCCCAGAGGCCGCTGACCGCGGGAAAAGGAGGCCTCGGCCTGGGCATGCCGCGCCGTCCCTCGATTGAGGTCATGAGCGCTGTTTCCTCTCCGCAGACAAAGGCCCCTGCCCCCTGGTATATTTCCATGTCAAAATCAAAACCCGAACCCAGGATATCTTTTCCAAGAACACCGTACTCACGGGCCTGTTCAAGGGCGATGTTCATTCTCTTGATCGCGAGCGGATATTCCGCGCGGCAGTAAATATATCCCTGGTGTGAGCCAATCGCCCTGGCCCCGATAATCATGCCCTCAATCACGGCATGGGGGTCTGCTTCCATGAGGCTGCGGTCCATAAAAGCGCCCGGGTCGCCTTCATCGGCGTTGCACAGGGTGTACTTCACATCACCTTCCGATCTTGCGCAGAATTCCCATTTCGTTCCCGTGGGGAAGCCGGCACCGCCGCGGCCCCGTATCTTCGATACCTTTACCTCGTTGATTATTTCGTTCGGCTCCAACTGCAGGAGCGCCTTGTACGCGCCCTGGTATCCGTCACGCCATAGGTAATCTTCAATGCTCTCCGGGTCGACAAGGCCCTTATTGCGGAGAACCCGTGACTGCTGGTGTGAAAAAAACGGAATATCGGAAAGTTTGGGGATGATTACACCCGTGACCGGGTCTGTATACATCAGTCTTTTCACCGGCTCACCCTTGATAAAATGCTTTTGCACCAGTTCGATCACATCATCCGGGTCGAGTTTTTGATAAAAAATATTTTCTGGCAAAACGGTCATGACCGGTCCCATGGCGCAAAAACCATTACAACCGGTTTCAATGATTTCTACCTGGTCGGCCAGGCCCTGTGATTGCACTTCAGCCTTTAACACATCTTTAACTTTTAAGCTTCCTGATGCATGGCAGCCGGTGCCACCGCACAGCATGACGCGCAGTCTGAATCGTGATTTTACCTTATCTACTTTATCCTTGATTATTACTAAATCTTCTAATGTTCTAATTTTTGCAGACATCATAGTGCTCCTTGGATGAATCGTTTTCAGGCTGGTATTCCCTGAGTATTTCATCTATTTTGACAGCTTTTACCTGCCGGTGCGTGTCATCATTTATAGTCATCACCGGAGCAAGGCCACATGCACCAAGGCATCGAACCACATCAATACTGAATTCACGGTCTGCAGTACATTCACCCTGCTTGATATGAAGGCGTTGTTCAAGGGCATCCATGTTCTGCTGCGCACCGCGCACATGGCAGGCAGTACCGAGACAAATTCTGATCTGGTTCCGTCCGCGGGGTTTCATGGTAAAAAATGAATAAAAGGTTACCACGCCGTAAACCTGCGCCAGCGGGATATTAAGGCCTGTTGCAACACGGCGCTGAACGACTTCAGGCAAAAATCCCGTAACCGCCTGGACTTCTTCAAGCACCGGAATGAGCGCTCCGGGCTTTCCGCAGTATTTGTCGATGATTTTATCAACCTTTGCCCACTGCTCATCGGTGAACTCATCAACATCATAATGATCTTCACAAATGCATTTCTTGTTCATAATTTTCCCCCTTAATTTTATTTTAGTGTATATCTCTCAAATATTAAGTGCGTGGTTGTATATCCGGGAAGCGTGGAACAATCTAAATAAACTGCATTCCCGATATTTTCAGTGGTTATTGAAGAAAGGTGATTATTGGAGTTTTCACAGTATATAGTAAGCCCTTTGTCCGGGTTGTGATCGTTATGAATCATTGTAAGCATCATGAAATTCTAATAGTATGAAATGATTTGTAGGCTCATTTCATGAGTAATTAAAGGAACAAAATCCCGATTTCGCATGTACCTTTGACACTAATCATCAAATTAATTTGCGTTTAATAAGTCAAGTATTAATGCTATTTTTTCTAAAAAAGTATTATTTATTATATATTAATTATAAAAAAGTATTATTATAAAACATCTTAACCGATTTTATATATAATTCTTTTAATTTGTTCAGATTTTATAAAAAATCCTGACATGAACATACGCCATGAACTTTAACATGATATATTACCAAAAAAATTGAATAAACAGTTATTTAACAGGGAATCAGAAGAACAAAAAGCGAAGCCTGAATAGATAACAAAAATAGATACTATATATCTAAAAAATATATTCATCAAATATTACTTTTTTATAAAAAATAATATTTCTTCTTGATTTTTAATACTTTTAACCATTAATGGATAAAAGCTCTACTTAATACATATAATCCTTCTCTTTGCCCGGGAGAACCTCAAGCTCCCGGGTAAAGCCTTTTTCTTTCAAACTGGGCAGATCAATAACAGGAGATATAAATATCAATATCACTGAAGAAGTGCCACCGCTATATCCGGAGAAAAAGATCTGCGGGAATTTCTTGACTTAATGCCGGTTATAACGAAAAAAGAACTTCAGCAATGCTGAAGAAAATGAAAAACGGCGAGCGGGACGTTTTCGGTTGATTCCCTAAAAACAATGTTCACCATTGACGCAATTATCACATCACTCAAGTCGAAAGACCCTGAAACCCTGAAAAAACTGATGCAGGCTGCCGACTCCATTCGCAGGGACGAAGTCGGCGATACCATTCACGTGCGTGCCCTGCTCAATATCTCCAACCGGTGCGCCAGGAGCTGCCTGTACTGCGGCCTTCGAGCTCCGAACAGGAAGCTCGCGCGGTACCGCATGGCCCCGGAGGAAATAATCGCCTCGGCCGAGCTCGCGGAGAAAACAGGATACCGGACCATACTCATGCAGTCGGGAGAAGACCCCTGGTACACCGACGACATGGTCGCGGATATCATCCGAAAAATAAGCGAGCGGTGCACCATGGACATCGCGCTCAGCCTGGGTGAACGCCCTGCTCGCACGCTGGAGAGATGGCGCGAATGCGGCGCGCAGCGTTACCTGCTCAAGCATGAAACGTCCGACGAAATTCTGTATCGGAAGCTGCACCCCGACCTGGACTACGAAAACAGGATCAATACCCTGATCACGCTCAAATCGCTGGGCTACCAGACCGGCTCGGGAATCATGGTCGGACTTCCCGGGCAGACCTTTGAATCGGTAGCAAAAGACATCCTTCTGTTCAAAGACCTTGACATTGACATGATAGGATGCGGCCCGTATGTGCATAACCCGGACACGCCCCTCCAGCCGCAGAGCGATGATCACCAGGAAGTACTGCCAACGGAAGAAATGCTGCTTAAAATAACCTCCCTGAACCGCATCATCACCAGGGACACCATGATCCCGGCAACAACCGCGACCGAGACCCTTTTTGCAGAGGGAGGAAGGCTCAACGCATTTGAAGCGGGTGCCAATGTGGTCATGTTCGACATCACGCCGGAGAAATACCGCTCACGGTACCAGATCTATCCCTCTGATAAAACAGCAGACGGCATCAGGGACTACCCTTCACTCGTCTCGGCACTTCATCAAGAGAGCAAAAGGCCGGTCGCGACCGATCCCGGCAGAAGGACAAAAAAGGAGGGGCAACCTCTCCGGTGAACCCCTCCCTGCTTATTTCAGATGTAACAATCGATTTACAGTCTGACCTCTATGCCCCTGTTTTTGGCAGCAGCAACTTTTGCCGAACGGTCAACATATTCGGTGTGCAGAAGATGGTGCGCCTCGTGTGAATTCGGTTCATGGAGGAAACTTTTGTAAATTTCCTTTATCATGGGGTTGTCCTGGGACTTTCGGTATTGCATCTTCTGGTCCTGGGCGTATACGCCGTTTGTTCTCGCGGTTACATAGTTTACCGCGCCGGCGAATCCCTTTTTAATAAAGGAAAATCCCGTTAAAGCCGAAACCGATACGATTGCGGCAACTTTAATAAACGTAAGACGTGTCATATTTCTGAATTCTTTCATGATATACTCCTTTTTAAGCCATGCTGTATTCTTTCATTTTTTTCTTGATCATCGTGATCGTTTTTCTATACCAGTCAGTGCCGGTCAGTTCAGGATCAAGAGGCTGTCCGCCGCCGTTCACGCAGCCGCCGGGGCAGGTCATGACTTCAATGAAATGATAAGGAGAAGTGCCGTTTCTTACCGCGTCTGCAATTCCCTTTGCATTGCTCAGTCCTGAAACAACACAGACTTTAACAAGCGGTCCGCCCGGGAGCTGTACCGCGGCTTCTTTGACGCCTTTCATTCCGCGGACCGCGGTGAATTCGACATTGGTAAGAATTTTTCCCGTGACTGCTTCATAGGCGAAACGAAGGGCGGCTTCCATAACGCCGCCGGTCACGCCGAATATCGTCGCAGCGCCGGTTGAGAGGCCGAGAACAGGATCGGCAACATCATCCTGAAGCGCGGTAAAATTGATGTTGGCTTTCTTGATCATGTAGGCCAGTTCGCGGGTGTCGATCGTGGCATCGATGTCGCGGTATCCGCTGTCATCCATTTCAGGCCGCATTCCTTCGAACTTTTTAGCGATACAGGGCATAATTGAAACAGTATATATATTTTCAGGATCGATGTTCTTTGTCTTTGCGCCATAAGTTTTCGCGAGCGCGCCCATCATCCCGATCGGCGATTTACAGGTCGACAGGTTCGGAATGAGGTCCGGATAAAAGGACTCGACATATTTGATCCATCCCGGGCAGCATGAGGTGAACTGAGGAAGCGGCTTTTTCGCTTTACCGGTTATACGGTTGATCAGCTCGGTGCCTTCTTCAAGAATAGTAAGGTCCGCGGTGAATTCATTGTCCCAGACATAGTCAAAGCCGAGCGCTTTCATCGCGGCAAACATCTTGCCCGTGGCATATTCGCCGGGCTTCATGCCAAAAGGCTCGCCGATCGCATAGCGGACCGCAGGTGCCGGCATCGCTATGACAATTTTCTTCGGGTCAGCCAGGGCCCTGAATATTTCATCAACATAGGATACTTCCTCCTTGATTGCGCCATAGGGACAGTTTATCAGGCACTGCCCGCAATTCATGCACACATCAGGGCTGGTGACCCGATGCGGCCCGCCGGGCTCCTTGCTGGTGATGGCACCTGTCGGGCAGACTGAGGCGCAGGTACTGCAGCCCTGGCACAGGCTCTGATCGACCTGGACAAAAAATGTTTTGTCGTAACCTGATAATGACGGCACCTTGGGCGAAGCCATTACCTTTTCGATTTCAACATCACTTTTTTTACATGATGTCAGAAGTTCAGTGCCCATCAGTGCGGCACCGCCTCCCATAGCCTTAAAAAAATTTCTTCGATTAAGGTTCATAAAAAATACCCCCAGATTTTGTTCCACGAAGGATTCATATATTTGTTTATAGAAGGATTATAAGCAGGAAGCCTTTACCGGATCAGCACTCGTGCGATGCATGAACACAGGGTGATCATTTATACGCGCACTTATTCTTACCCGTACAGTGAAATTCCTACAAAAAATCAATAATCCTTTGCGGAATCACACAATATTCAATAGTATTGTCAACTTTTTATTATTAAATAAATAAATTTTTTTAATTCGTATTATCAATACTATAAATATGCTAATGAAGTGTTATTCTTGTGCCCAAAAGGCTTGAGGGCACGCTCATAAATTCCGAGGCAATACGCTATGGCCATTCCGTAATTCGTCACCGGAACTCCCGCCTCAACAGCAGGCCTGACCCTGTTGATTATCTGCTTGCGGGTGAGCATACATCCGCCGCACTGAATAAGCAGTGAATAATCCTCTACCGGACGCGGCGGATTGTCCAGGCCGGCAACCACATCAAAGTGCACGTCTTTGCCGGTATAATTTTTGATCCAGCGGGGTATCTTTACCCTGCCTATATCGTCCCCGGCAACATGGTGGGAACACGATTCAAGGATGAGCACTGAATCACCGTGCCTGAGTTGTGATATATGCGGGGTTCCCTGCAGGTATGACTGAAAGTCACCTTTAAGGCGGGCGAAAAGAATGGAAAAGCTGGTAAGGGGGATGTCTTCCGGCACCGAGGCCGCGGCCTTGAGGAACTCCTGGCTGTCGGTCACGGCCAGGGCGGGCCTGAAACCGGTGTTTTTCCACAGGGCCTCGAGCTCCCTCTCCTTGCACATGACCACGATGCAGTCATTATCCAGGCAGTCGCGGATGGTCTGGACCTGGGGCAGGATAAGCCGTCCCCTGGGCGCCTGCACGTCAATCGGCGTGATCAGCAGAACGACATCCCCGTAAGAAACAAGGTCACCCAGAATTGTAGGATTGTTAAAAAGCGACGTGGGGATGTGCTTTTTCAGCAGGTCGATCAGCGCGCCAACGTTAGAAGAGTCTCCGGTGCTGAAATCAATCACGTCGGTTTTAAGCTGTTCACGTATTAACGCTGCTGTCTCGCCTTTAAGTGGCTCCACGTCAGACTTGTTGTGCACCACGAAAAACGGGGTGTTCTTTTTTTCAAAAAGGCGCACCAGTTCCCTTTCATACTCATCGACCGTGTTGTTGACAACGACCATTAGCGCGCAGTCGACCTGGTTGATCACGTCCATTGTCCGGTTCACGCGAAGGCCGCCCAGGTCGCCGGTATCGTCAATGCCGGCGGTGTCAATAACCACGACCGGGCCCAGCCCGGTTATCTCCATGGCTTTTTTTACCGGGTCGGTCGTGGTGCCGGGCCGGTCGGACACTATGGCCACATCCTGTCCCGCGAGTATATTTATGAGTGAGCTCTTGCCGTTGTTTCTTCTGCCGAAAATCCCTATATGGGCTCGTGACGAATTGGGAACGTTTTTATCCATCCTGCTCATCCTTTTTGTTCTGGCTGCCGGCCTGCATGTCAAGCAGCTCGGAAACCGAGTATCCCAGACGGAGCATGTTGCCCGGCTCGAGAAGATACGCAAGCATCGATTCTTCCATGAGCCCGAGCCGCCTGTTCGCTTCAAAAACATCCAGCGATTCGTCTTTCATGAGGCGCGCCAGCCCGGCCGCTTTATTATAGCCGATCACGGGATTGAGCGCGGTCGCCACGGCAGGGCTGCGCATGAGGCGGCCCTTTTCGGCTGCAGCATCAATAGCGAGGCCCCGCACCAGGTTTTCGGTGAGCGTGATCCCGCACCCGGCGAGGAAGTCAAGGCTCTCGAGCATCGCATGGCCGATAACCGGAATGTAAGGGTTAAGCTCAAGGCATCCCTGCGCGCACAGGCCGGCGACGAGCGAATCATTGGCATAGACCCGGCGACACAGGCCGATAACGTATTCAGGTATGACCGGATTGATTTTCCCCGGCATGATCGAGCTGCCAACCTGCCTTGCGGGGATGGCAACGCCCTTTATTGAGGAGAGGTCGGCGGCGATCATCCGCATATCGCCCGCCATCTTTTCGAGGTTCACCGCGTGCGCTTTAAGAATGGCGTGCACCTCGACCAGGGAATCAAGGTTGGACGTGGCGTCGCCCAGGTTCTCTGCCCGCGTTACCGGCCTTCCGGTTATTTCCCTGAGCACCGCGGTAACGCGGAAGATCACGTAGCGCGGCACGGTAAGGCCGGTACCCAGGGCGCTGCCACCGAGGTTCACGCTTTTAATGCGCTCATGGCAGCGGGTAAGGCGCCACCAGTCGCGGGAAAGGGCGCTGCTGTACGAGCTGAAGAGCCTGCCGAATGACGTGGGAACCGCCTCCTGCATCTGCGTGTACCCGATCCTGAGGGAATCGTATTCCTTCTTCTCGATCGCCTCGATCGATTCGCGCAGAAGGTTAATGCTCTTCTCAAGCCCGTCGAATTTTTCCATGAGGGCGAGCCTGAGGGATGTCGGGATCACGTCATTGGTCGACTGGAAAATATTGGCGTGGTCAACCGGGTCGACGATGTCATAGCTCCCCGGTTTATGCCCGAGAAGGAGCAGCGCCCGGTTGGCGATTATTTCATTGGCGTTCATGTTGATGCTGGTACCGGCCCCGCCGCACAGCGCCGGTACGATAAAGTGGTCACGCAGTCCGCCTTCGGCAACTTCGCCGGCGCCTGCGATCAGGGAATCAAGGACACGTTCTTCAATCATCCGCGCCCGTGCCCCGTCTATTTCGGCGCGGGTAAATTTTTTTTCAAGGTTCCGCTGATATTCCCTGCAGGTGAGGTAACACGCGAGCTTAACCTTGCCAAGGGCCCGGTACCACGCCTCGTGGAACGGCGTGCGGTCCGGGAAGTTCAAAACGGCACGGGCCGAATGGATCCCGTAAAGGGCATCCGCCGGTATGGTCATTTCGCCGATGTGGTCTTTCTCTGTTCGCATGCAAGCTCCGTTCAGGTCAGTGCCAGTAAGGCCCATTCCGGGCAGATATGTCAATGCCATTTTTTTATCTTTTGTGTTACATTATTGTATTCAAAGCGGGGTCAGAGCATTTTTTCTAGGCCGAGGCAAAAAAGAAGAATCAGCCCAAACCAGACAAGCATGGCCGCAACATACGCCCGCGGAACTGCCGGGGCAGCCTTCAGGGATGCTTCAGCACGCGCCGGTGATTTCTTCAGGGAGAGTAACAATCCGCATCCCATGGTGACCGCGAAGCCCGTACAGTTCCACCACATCCAGGAAACCTGGCTGCTGAAAAAAATCCAGAACAGAATATTCGACGCGACTCCCGCGACAAGGCCCGCAAGGGCGGCAGGCTGACCGGCATTTTTTACGGCAATGCCCATGACAAACACCCCGGCTATGGGCCCGTAAAACGCCGAGCCGATCTTGTTCACCAGTTCAACCACGGTCTCTGAACGTCCCGCCATCATCAAGGCGAATGAAACCGCAAACAGGCCCCATACAAGGGTGATGAAACGGGAGACCCAGATCTTCTTCCGGTCAGCCATTGCGGCCCATGACGGACGGAGCCTGACCAGGAAATCCTCCCAGGTGGCGGCGCTTAAGGAATTGATGGTCGAATCAAGGCTCGACATTGAAGCCGCGAAAATCCCGGCGACCATGAGGCCGAGCAGGCCGGACGGGACAAAGCGCACGAAAAACGCCGGCATGAGCATGTCGGGCGGTCCTGACATTACCTCCGCCGCGAAGGGTTCATTGCGCGCGAGAAAATCAATGAGCAGCAGTCCGACAATGCTGTAGGTGATCACCAGGGGAAACCGGACCAGGCTGTTGATCACGAGCGACCGCTGCGCCCCGCGGTCGGTCTCGGCAGAGAGAAGGCGCTGGGCCTGGCTCTGGTCGCACCCGTAATAGGAGATATAAAGGAAAAAACCGCCTATGATCATCGGCCAGAAGGAGAACGTGTTTCCCCTGCCCAGGCCTGCCGCGGAAAGGTCGAATATTCTGAGCCGCGAGGGGTCAGCGAGCGTGAAATCGGGAAAGCCCCTGCCCCACACCAGCAGCCCGATGACCACGAATGAGCTCATCCAGAGAAGGGCGAGTTGAAGGATGTCAGAGTAGATGTCGGCGCGGATGCCTCCCACGGAGGTGTACAGGAGCGAGACCAGGCCGATAAGCGCGATCGATTCGAACAGGCCCAGCCCGGCGCACGCGGACGTGACATACGCGGTGGCGAGCAGGGCCACGCCTGCGGCGAGTGACCTGCTTACCAGAAAAACCATGCTCATGCACAGGCGCGTGCCCCGGCCGAACCGGTCCTCGAGGTAACGGTAGATGCTCACGCTTCCGGTCGCGCGAAAAAGCGGGACCAGTAAAACGATGATGACAATCATTGCAAGGGGGATGGCCATCTCGTACTGGAGCCACACCAGCCCCCCTCCCCGCTTCACCGCGATAAAGGCCGGGACACCGACCAGGCTTATGGCGCTCACCTGGTTTGCCGCCATTGACACGCCGAGCTGCCAGGGCCGTATCGTGCGGCCTCCAAGGTAATAGTCATCCTGGTCTTTCTGCCTGCTGCCGATGAAAAAGCTCATGCCGACCAGGACCGCGAGGTAAACGATAACAATTCCCCAGTCAACCAGACCCATGCGTCCTCCGTGCAACACAAATATATTGAAAGCGGACCTGCTCCGTGCGTACGCCACTCATCCTTCACACCCTCCGCCGGTAAATGCTTTCATTGAAACGCACCACGCAGGTCAGCCCGCCTGATGATGCGAAGGAGACCGTCCCTTTCAGCTGCAGTTCGGCGAGCGCGAAGACCGTGCGCAGGCCCATGCGGCCGTCCTTTCTGAAATCGAATCCATGAGGGAACCCGGGCCCGTTGTCGCTGACTTCAATGACAATAAAGCCGTCATCGTCACGCCGTATACTCGCCCGGATCTTACCCCCGGGACGGTCATTGAACGCATGGATCAGTGCGTTTACGAACAGTTCATTTAATAAAAGGCCGCAGGGTATGGCAACATCGATAAGGACGGAAATCCCCGGTGAAAAATCGATATCGGCCTCGATAATCCGGCCGACAGAATAGTTTTTCAAGAGCATATCAACCAGTTCCGCGGCATAATCTCCCAGATCGATACTTGAAAGGTTGTTAGACTGATACAGTTTCTGGTGCACCAGGGCCATGGCGTGGATCCTGTTTTCAACTTCATTGAAGGCCCTCCTGAGGTTGGGATCATCGTAATCCTGAGCCTGCAGGTCGAGCATGGAACAGACAACGGACATGTTGTTCTTGGTGCGGTGGTATAACTCGCGCAGAAGGGTCTCTTTTTCCTCGAGGGCTTCCCGTATCTTTTCTTCGGCCATCTTGCGTTCGGTTATGTCAATGCCAAATGAAAGAGAGCCGTATATGCCATTTTCATTTTGCAATGAGCTGTTCCGCCACACGATAAAGCGTTCCTCCCCGTCTTTAGTCAGAATGGGGTTCTCATATTTTACCGGCATGCCCCCTTTAATAAGCCTTGAAAATTCTTCCCATACCTCTGGATAGCGGTCCCCGGGCACAAGCACCTCAAACCAGTTTTTGCCCTCCAGATCGGCCCATGAATATCCCGTAATTTCTTCAGCTGCCCGGTTGAATATCGTGAGGTTTCCCTTAACATCCAGCCCGACAATCATTGTATTGACGTTGTACATCAGGTTCTCGGCGAAATCCTTCGCTGCCTGGAGCTCCTGCCTGACGTGATACTCGACAGTGATGTCACGCACAATAGCGAGAATGTTTGCATCGCCCTTGGGAACCAGACGCGCCTCATAGATGTGCTCGCCGTCAGCCATCTTCAGTGTATATTCATACTGGACCATCTCCTTCCGGGCAAGGGAGCGGGCCATGTTTTTTCTGGTGATATCCGCGATCTTCCGGGGAAGGACATCGCTGACTTTTTTCCCTATGAACTGTTCCGGGGGCATGAGCAGTTTCGCGCGGTCGCAGGAATAACAGTTGATGAATGTCCCTTCTGAATTGATCTCAAAGAGTAAATCCGGCAAAAGCGATATAACGGATCCGGCGGGATAATCCCTGTCATGCCGGGTTGCCGGGGTGGAACGGTCGCGTTCTGACACGTCATCCTGGAGCGTTACCGGAGCAGGGCTCTGTGCAGGCCTTAAAAAATCCTGTATTCGTTTGAAAAGGGAGAAGCTTTCCACTGATATTCATCCCCCTGAATCATGTTTTATCAGCACTGTATGGTACAGTGCTCTTATCATCCTTTAAAATATTATGCCGGAAACCTGCACTGCCGCAGGAGATAGCCGTCCATCCCGGCAAGCAGGGCAACATCATTAATTATAGTAAATATTTTAATAGGGTCAAGACTCTATTTTATCAATGAAAAAATAATATCGATTCATAAGGAAGCTGAGCATGTTAGCATAAAATTCCTGTCCGGAAAAAAATAACATTGACACATATCACAATTTTCTGAGATGCTTCTGAAAAAGGCCTTCCTCAACCAACCTTCCCTCTATAAAAATGAAATCAAAAATCATTTTCTATCTGGAGGTCTTATATGTCTAATGAAACCATCGTTTCCATAAAGGACAATTTCGCCAACCCCGCCCCCCTGGGACTGCTGGGATTCGGGATGACAACTGTCCTGCTCAATATCCACAATGCTGGATTTTACGGGCTGGGAGCAATGATTCTGGCAATGGGTATTTGCTACGGCGGCCTTGCCCAGGTTATTGCCGGCATCATGGAATGGAAAAAAAACAATACGTTCGGCGCCGTTGCTTTCACTTCTTACGGACTTTTCTGGCTTTCTCTGGTTGCGCTTAAAATCATGCCGAAAATGGGGATCGCGGAACCCCCGGCGGAACTGGCCATGATCTGTTACCTTGTCATGTGGGGAATCTTTACCTTCTTCATGTTCCTGGCAACACTGAAAAAAACCAGGGTGACCCAGTTTGTTTTTCTCTCACTTGCAGTGCTCTTTTTCATGCTCGCGATCGGCGACGCTACCGGCGACGCGACCTTTAAAACCATCACCGGTTATGAAGGAATTATCTGCGGCGCATCAGCAATCTATGACGCTATCGCGCAGATATTAAACGAAACTTACGGCAAGACCGTTCTCCCGGTAGGGGCCCCTAAATAATAGAAACTTGAGCATAATAATCGGGCGGAATTTTTCAGCCCGATTATTATGCAACCGCAAATTGTTCTTGCCAGCCTTCGCCCCTGGCCCCACAGTGCCTGAATAAGCGCCCCGTCTGCAAACGGGGCCGTTCGTATTTACAGCATAAAACACCATGATACTGAAAGCATTTTCTGATACGTTCATCCTCAGTGATGAATACCTGCAGATCAAAGACATCACGGGGAAGTCCGGCCGCGGGGAGCGGGGCGCCTCAGTTGAAGGCATTGCGCAGTCATCCTTCCCCCTGATCGTGGCCTCGATCTTTAACGACCGGAAAGGCCAGGTCATCGCCGTCACCGAAAACTCACAGAAGATGCAGGACCTGTACACTGACGTAACCTGCTTCACCGACCCTGACCTGGTATTCATGCTGCCTCCCTGGGAAACGCTCCCGTACGAGTTCGTTTCCCCCCCTGAATCAATTGAACGCGACCGGGTCACGGCCCTGTACCGGATACTGCGCGGCGACCCGTGCCTGATCATTACAACGGTTGAATCGCTTGTCCGCAAGATTCCTGAAAAAAAATTCTTTATGGCAAAGGGGATGACCCTGAACGCTGGCGAAGAGTATCCCTTTGACGACCTGGTGGAAATGCTCGCCGATTACGGCTACACCAGGGAACATCGGGTCGAGGCGTACGGCCATTTTTCGGTCAAGGGCGGCATCATCGACATTTACCTGCCGTCTGAAGAAAACCCGGTGCGCCTTGACTTTTTCGGCGACACTCTTGAATCGATCAGGGAATTCTCCGTGATGAGCCAGATATCCCAGGGCGGCATCGATTCGGTGACGATCTATCCCCGCGGCGAGATGGTCCTTTTTTCGCGGGAAAAAGAAAAACTGCGCGCGTCACTGAAAAAGGCGCTCGACAAAGGAAAGGACTTCCCTGACGACGTCAGACATTTTATCGCAGGCGGTCATGAGGCGCCGCGGGGGATTGAAGACATCTTTCCCCTGATAACCGGCTCGGATTCACTCCTCTCCCTGATTGATGATAAAGCCTTTCTTGTTTTATGTGAGAGGCCGGAGCTTGAATCAAAAAACAGGTCACTGGAAAATATATTCACCGAGCTGTACGCCCGAAAAAAAGACTCCACCCTGTGCCTGCCGCCCGAAGAGCTTCTTGACACGAAAGCCTTTGATACAGCCATGGACCGCGCGCTCCGCCTCCAGGTCTTCACGTCGTCAAGCGGAGCGCTCCAGTGGAAGCTCAGAAGCATCCCCGGATTCAGGGGAAAGATCAAACAGGTGCGCGAAGAAATCGGGTCGCGGCTTGACCGGGGATGGAAAATCTGCATCACCACGGGCTTTGAGGGACAGGCGCGCAGGCTCTATGATCTCCTGAACGATTTTAACCCGGGCCCTGACTTTGAGTCGTTTGACCCGGAAAAAAATTTCTCGATCGTCATTTCGCCGCTCAGGGAAGGGATTGAACTGTGCGAAGAAAATATACTCCTGCTTTCAGACCATGAAATATTCGGCAAAAGCTATCGTAAAAAACGCTTCAAGAAAAAAACATCCCGCCCCATTGATTCGTTTCTTGACCTGAAAAGCGGCGATTACGTGGTGCACATCAACCACGGGATCGGGGTGTTTTCGGGAATCGAGCGCATGACCGCCGGGGGCGTTGAGCGCGACTTTCTTCTGATCGAATACGCCGAGGGCGACAAACTCTACGTTTCGCTCGACCAGATCGTCATGGTGCAGAAGTATATCGGCATCGAAGGCAGAAAGCCGCGCATCGACAGCCTTGGAAAAAAATCTGCCTGGAACAGGATCAAGGAAAAGGTCCGCCAGTCGGTTGAGGAGATAGCCAAAGAGCTCATCGTGATATACTCCAAGCGCAACGCGCTCAGGGGGTTCCAGTTCCCTCCTGACACGCAGTGGCAGGAGGAGTTTGAATCGCTCTTCGAATTCGAGGAGACGCCTGACCAGATCACCGCGATCGAAGACGTCAAGGACGACATGGAAAACAGCCGCCCCATGGACCGGCTCGTGTGCGGTGACGTGGGGTTCGGCAAAACCGAAGTCGCCATCAGGGCGGCCTTCAAAGCGGTCATGGCCGGAAGGCAGGTCGCCATACTGGTGCCGACGACCGTGCTTGCCATGCAGCACTTTTCAACTTTTAAAAAACGCTTCACGGACTACCCCATGGAAGTTGAAATGATCTCCCGGTTCCGCACCGCAGGGGAGATCAAAAAAATCAAGGACAGGCTTTCGGAAGGAAGGATCGACATTATCATCGGGACCCACGCGCTGCTCGCAAAGGACATCAGCATTAAAAACCTTGGCCTGCTCGTCATCGACGAGGAGCAGCGCTTCGGCGTCAAGCACAAGGAACAGATCAAAAAAATTCGCGCGCTTGTCGATGTGCTCACCCTGAGCGCGACCCCAATCCCCCGGACCCTGCACATGTCCCTTGCCGGCATGCGCGACCTGACGATCATAACCACGCCGCCCGAAAACCGCCAGTCAATCGAGACCTATGTCCTTGAAGAAAACCCTGACATACTGCGCATGGCAATAGTAAAGGAAATCGAGCGCGGTGGGCAGGCATTTTTCGTGCATAACCGGGTGCAGACCATTGACGCCCAGGCATCGGCACTTGAAAAGCTCATACCCGAAGCGACATTCTGCGTCGCCCACGGGCAGATGCACGAACACGAACTCGAGGAAATCGTCATCGATTTCATAAACAAAAAATTCGACGTGCTCATCAGCACCACGATCATTGAATCAGGCCTGGACATGCCCAACGTAAACACGATAATCATCAACAGGGCCGACACCTTCGGCCTTTCACAGCTGTACCAGCTCAAAGGGCGGGTGGGCCGTTCCATGCGCAAGGCGTACGCCTATCTCTTCTACCCGAGGCACACGCCGCTTTCCGAAGAAGCGCAGAAAAGGCTCCAGGTAATCTCCGAATACTCCGACCTGGGGAGCGGCTTCAAGATCGCCATGAAAGACCTCGAGATAAGGGGCGCGGGCAACATCCTCGGTGTAGAACAGTCGGGCAATATCATGGATGTCGGCTTTGACCTGTACATGCAGATGCTCGACGAGGAGATAAAAAAACTCAAGGGCGAGGATGTTTCGGCGGGCTACCGCACGCCCGTATTTCTTAAAAACGATTTTTTCATCCCCTCGGATTACATCCCCGATGAACGACAGAAAATCGAGTTTTACAAGCGCTTCGAGTCATGCGAAAGCCTTGAAGAGGTGGACATACTCGAAAATGAAATGACTGACCGGTTCGGCAGGCCGCCGGTCGAAGTATCGGTGCTTATCGAACTCGAGCGGATACGGGCACTTGCGTCATCGCTTAATATTGACGAAATAATGGAAGATTCGCGGTCGATACGAATCAGGATCACGGGAAAAAGCAAAATCGACAGAAAAGCCCTGATAAAACAGCTCGCTTCGGACAAACGCTTTTCTCTGGACATAAAGGACCGGGACATTCTTCTCTTTAACACAAAAAAACTCTCAGGTGAAAAAAAGATTTCAGAGCTAAAAAAATGGTTGCAAGTTATATCTTGACTGCTAAATTCTGCAGCATATTAAAGTACCTTATGCGCGTTTTCGGACTTTCCCGGCTTATGGGCCGGGTAAAATTTATTCTTACACTGCACATTCAGCCATGCACAATTCACGATCTGATCATGAGTAAATGCCCTGCCGGGGATGATAATTCCGTGGCACACTCAGATTAAAAATAGCTGATAATTCAGTGTCATTAAAGGATGTTTATTATGAAAATCAAAAAAATTCTTACTGTATTTATTGCCATGTTCATTTTGACCTCGATGGGTTCCTGTAAAAAGGATAACTGGGCGGTAAAAATCGATGATGATGTTATCACGATAGATGAGTTTAATAACTATTATTACACCCAGAACAAAATCATTCTCAATAAATCAAAAAAAGAAATTAATGAACTTGCAAAAGACCCCGCATACAAAGAACATCCTACTCTTAACAAAAACAATTTCATGGACTTTCTGATAAGCAGGAAGCTCCTTTACAAAAAGGCCTTATCTGATGACAGCCTCAGCAAGGACGTTATAGAAACGGTTACCGATCTTTTCACCCTCCAGGGAGTGTCAACCTATTACCTCACTGAAAAACTTAAAGACGAGGTCTCGGTGACTGATAATGAAATAGACGATTTTTATAAAAAGAACCGCTCCCTTTTTAAAGGTGTCCCTATTAACAACGATATAGCCGAGAGGATAAAACAGCAGATATTTTTACAGAAGTTTGAACAAAAATCATCAGAATTCGTCATGGAACTCATCGCGGAAAGCAAAGTGGTAAAAGACGGTTTCCAGAAATACATGACGGAGCTTACAAAAAAAGGTGAGAAAAAAGACGCAAAAGACAAAAAGAAAATAGACCTTGATGAAACCGCTGTGATCATCGACAAAGAGAAAATATCTCTGAAAAAATTTCTGGATTACTATTATACCCAGAACAAAATCCTGCTCAACATGAGCAACGAGGAAATTGACAAGATCGCCGCAGAACCCTATGCTGAAAATCACCCGACCCTGAACAAACAGAAATTCATGGATTTCCTTATCAGCAGAAAGCTCCTGTATAAAAAAACCATGGAAGACAAAACCCTGAACAAGGATGATATTGAGACCATTATCGATCTGTTCAAACTTCAGGGGGTCGCGACCTATTATCTTACGGAAAAATTGAAGGACCAGGTCGAGATAACCGATGAGGAAATAGAAAAATTTTATGTGAACAATAAAAAATTATTTAAAGGAGTTCCCATAAACGAAGAAGTTGCGAATAGAATCAAACAGCAGCTCTTTTTGCAGAAATTCGAACAAAAATCATCAGAGTTCGTGATGAACCTCATAGCGGAAGCAATGGTGAACCGCGAGGGTTTCAGAAAATATCTGCAGAAAGAACAGGAGGAGCAAAACAAGCCTGAAGGCGAAAATAACAAGCAAACAGAATGATCAACATCATATAAATATTTAATTTAAAATATCCTTGACGAGGCGGGCTCCTTTCATGCCATATCAATTAGATATATCATGAAAGGAGCCCGTATGTTTGACAAGATAGTCCTCGGCTTTCTTATGAAAAAAAGGATGACCGGATATGAAATTAAAGCGACTATGGGGCGGAGCACGAATTTTTTCTACAATACGAGCTTCGGCAATATTTATCCTACATTGAAAAAGCTTGAGCAATCCGGCCTTGTTCTCTGCGATGAAGAAGTTAAAAACGGCAAACTCAACAAATCCTACTCCATAACGACAAGCGGCCGGAAAATATTTTTACAGTGGCTGTCCATGCATTCTGAAATCGCGATGATCCGCGACGAAGCACTGTGCAGGGTTTTCTTTTTTTCCCATCTTGAAAAAAAACAGATCGAAGATGAATTAAATGCATATATCCTGAGATTGTCGGACCAGATTGATATTTTAAAGAGACTAAAAAAAAATATCACCTTCGAAAACGATCAATGGAGGTTGAAAACACTCGATTTCGGCATTGATTATTACACTAACCTGAAAAAAAGTTATCAAAAAATGCTGAGCGAAGTGAATGAAGAATGATAGTTGCAACAGGGCAGGAGCACTTTAATTACCCCTGCCCTATCTCCTTACAGAGCAACCATTACAATGTCAAAGAATTATTTCAAGGTCTTCAAGCGGATATGCTTTGCATGAATGAACATACCCGAACCTTACGTCAGCCTCTCTGAGCAAAACCCCTCGCGGCTGAAAGACCGTTCCTGAAACAAGTTTGATTCTGCACATGCTGCATTCACCGGACCTGCAGTTTACCGGAACCACTAATCCGGCTCTTTCCAGCGATGAAAGCAATGTCTCGCCTGACGTGGCTTTAATATTTCTGCCGCCTTTTATTGTTACATTAAAGGTTTCTTTCCCGGTCATGCCAGCAGGCCACCCTGCCTCTTTTGTTATATCACCGGAAGATGAAAACATTTCTTTCCTTATTCTTTTACCGGGAATATTCAGCGCTTCAAGCTGCGGCAGACAAAAATCGTACATTGCGCCGGGCCCGCATATATAGAACGTACAATCAACGATATCAGGAACCGATTCCATGATACGGTTTGAATCGATGAATCCCTTTTTACCGGAATATCTCTGTGACGGCTCAGAGATAACAGGAATATACGTGACATTGCCAAACCGTGAAGCCATATCAAGCAGCTCGTCGTTAAAGGTGATATTTTTTTCCGTACGGCTGCCATAGAGCAGGGTCACCCTCCTCTCAAGCCCGGCATCGCATATTTCTCTCATCATGCTCATAAACGGGGTGATCCCGGTCCCCCCGGCGATAAAGACTGAATTTTTTCGATGAAACAGGGGGTTGAAATAAAAATTTCCCGACGGGCCAGAACTCTTCAGGCTGTCCCCCCTTCTGATTTTGCCGAGAAGAAAATCTGAAAAAAACCCGTTTTCAACCCGGCCAATCGTAATTTCATAATAAGCTCTCTGGCGTGGCGAGGATGAAATGCTGTAGGGCCTGCTGGTTCTGATCCCCTGGACTTCAGCGTACACATTGATATACTGCCCTGCCTGGAACGGCGGAAGGTATCCGCTTTTTGAAACAAGCCTCAGGGTCTTCACGTCCGGTGTTTCTTCAATAATATCGGTTACGGTATACTCAATGACGTCAGGATGATAACGGTCGATGACCTTTCTGGTCTTCCCTCTGTCAGCCCTGTAATCAATACCGAACTTGCGGCTTATATCAATCTCGCGCACTACTTCATCATATCCATCAAGCTGTTTCACGAACTCTTTCATGTTACTTCACCTCCATGCTCATCTGTTTCAGAATCTTTCGCGCGGTGCTGTAGCCGGATGAAAGCGTCGGCTGGAACCCGTCCCATCCGGTCCAGGTCCCTGCGAAATACAGGCCCTGCACATGAGATCTGGTCTGGAAAAAGTACCCGGTGTCCTTGACCTCCTTGTCAAAGCCATAAATCGCACCCCCCGGATGGCCGAGATAGCGCATGCAGGTGATCGGGGTCGCGGCTTCAATTTCTTCAATGTGTTCCCTGAACCCGGGGAACTGGCTTTCGATTCTTCTGAGCAGGGTGTCGGCGCACCGGTATTTGGTCTCATGGTACTGTTCAGGCGGAAGCTCGATCCACGGTTCGCCGTATTTAAGGCACACGACCGCGACCTGGCTCGTGCCTTCGGGCGAGAAGTGCGGGTCGTCAAGATTATAACAGCTCACGATAAAAGGATCCTTTTCAGTATCGATCGTTTTCAACCCAAGAAAACCTTCATCAAGGCCCGCCTCGGAACAGAACACATTCATGGACTCGGTGAAGCCGACCTCCCGGGGCGGGCAGTCAAGGCCGATGTAAAGAATAAAGGCCGATACCCCGATCCTGTTGCTTCCAAGATTATACAGGGCCTCGGGGGGGATGTCGCTGGGATCCATCAGGTTAACGTACGTGTGCACCGGCGATATATTTGATACAATATATGGCGCGGTATACCGCTCGCCGTCCCCGGCCACCACTCCGCATACACGATTATCTTTCACGATGATACTTTCAACCGGAGTGTTAAACCTTACATCACCTCCGTATTTACGCAGCGTTTCGGTCAATGCCGCAGACATCATCTGCGAGCCGCCTTTTAAATGATACGGCTTGAACTCAATATAGGCGAACAAACACAGTATCATGGCTTCAAACGCGATTTTTTTCGGCGGTACCCCCAGGTAGCACCAGTAAAAATTAATGACCGTCTGAAGGTTCTGGTCAGTAAAAAATTCTTCCACAACCTCCTGGGCTGTTTTGAGATGGTATTTGAAATACAGGGGAAATTTTTCCCTGGAGATATCATCCTGCTTTGTCTGCGTTATTTTAAACCATTCAACAATATAACTGTAGACAAGGTCAAAGAAGTTCTTTATGTTCTCCTTTTCTGCAGGGAAATTCGACTGCAAGGCCGAAATCGCACCTTCCTTATTTGCAGGCAGGGTTATGTCAAACCGGCCCGGCAGAACCATTCGATAGAGGTTATGCATCCAGACCCAGTCGATCTTTTCTTCAACCTCAAGCTCTCTGAGAATACTTCTCAGCGGCCCCGGCTTCTCCTGTGACCCCATACCGCTCAGCTGATGAAGGGCAACCTCGAATTCGAACCTCCCCCTTCTGAAGCTTGTCGCGCATCCCCCCGGAACATTGTGCTTCTCAATGAGCAGGACTCTCTTTCCACCCTTGGCAAGCATGGCCGATGACGTGAGTCCGCCGTTTCCTGCACCTATAACTATAACGTCATAATCAGGCATATTCCCCCTCCATCTTGAAACATCTCATATTTAATCATCAAATTACCATATATCTAATTGATATATATCCGTCAATAATAATTTTATAAGTTAATCCCTGCCTGTAATTATCCCACATAATCATCCTTTAAACAATAATTGTTATTTGATAAAACAAAATCGCGACCTATCCCCATGCTACTATCTCATCAGGGCAGTTATCATCCGGCCCGCAGGGCCCCGCCTTCTTTTCAGTTCATGAAAGAATCAATTTTTTGTAATTGACAGTTCGCTATAAAACCTTTAGTATAAATATACCTGTAAATGCATCCACCGTGGTGTCTGCCTGCAGGAGAATTGTTCTAAAACATTTAGAGGAAACCATATGACAGCACTACACGTAAAAAAAACACTGATCATTATTGCAGCAGTGCTTTTCGCTTCCGTATCATGCAGCAGCAAAAAAGCAGTGAAATACACTCGTGATACACTTCCGCCAAAAGCCAACATCGCGGTAATTATCGATGTTCCAAATAATTTAAAGAATGTCGTGCTCGCCAAATTTCTTGAAAAGGGGTTTTCCGTAAAGGCCATGAATGCCTCGGATATGTATTCCATGAGCGAAATATTTGACATAAAAGACATGAAACGGCTCTCATACAGCTCTTCTGCTGATAATTCACTTCTTTCAATGGAAAAAACCTATAATAATATCTATAAACTGCACATCTATGACTTTGAAATAAACAAGGCACAACTTCTTTCAGAAATAAAAAGCAAATGGGACGTGGATTACCTTGTGCTCATGGACCTCAAGGACTGGAAATCAGTAAGCTGGGCGCGAATAATAAATCTGAAAAATTACGAAGTTATGTGGCTTGAAAACTACCCTACCGGGTATAAAGACAATGTTGAAACCATCATGGACCATTTTATTAACAGCATGACAGCATCAAAATAAATGGACCGGATTAAAAAAATCCTCATCACCCTGGCAGCGGTTTTATTTACCGCTGGTTCTGCATCCGCTTCGCCGACAATGGCGTTCGGATATCTTGCGAATGACTCGAAAAATCCTGATTATGAATACCTCGAAACAATCTTCCCCAACTCTTTTGCCAACTCGATTAAAAATATTTTTGATGTCCGGGTGATAAAACCGACACAGATCAACCAGAGACTGGAAAAATATAAAATTGAGCTGGCCAGAAGCTATAAAACCTATGAAATCCCTGAAATGATGGAAAAAATCAATACTGATTTTTTCATATACGGCAAATTCGTTCCCTTACCTCAAAACAATATCCTTATTGTGCTGAGCCTGTACCAGCGTGGCTCAAATATGATCTTTACATTCAGCAATGTCGGTAAAATGGAATCGGAAATATTCAGGCTGGTTGACCGCATAACCCAGATCCTGATCAGCCTGCTTGATGTGGATGAAATGTTTAAAACTGAAACATTGCCGAAAAAATCCAAACTGGCGATAATTACCAACCTGCAGGGTGAGGAATTAAACCAATTGTATTATGAACTGACACAGGGCGGCTATTACATCTCCTCAATGCAGGGAAACACCCTGTACTCACCGGTGAATGAAAATATTATCGAAAAATTCAAGTTTATCTATTCCGAAAACAACTCCTATGACATTATAACCGATAAAAGAAAAGTGCACTTTCTTCACGGCACCTGGTCGGGTGAACCCTACCAGGAAAAGGCGGAAAAACTGAAGCAGATGTACCTGCACTATGACATGAACTACCCTGAGACAAAAAAAGAAATCCTCAATAAAATGTCGCAAACCTTTAACAACACCATCGACTACCTTCTCATTGTCGGCTTCACCAGGAACAGAAAGAGGGCATGGCTTCGCTGTATCAACATGAAAGACCAGAATCTGATGTGGATTCAGTCAAATATTACCGGAAGCGGAGTTGCTCCTATCGGTGCCTCGATAGTTCAAAAGATGGGAACCACACTTAAAACACCCTTCGATAATAAATAACAAATTTAAGCCACAAAAAAACCGGCAGGAAGCCGGTTTAATATTTTTATTATTTATTATTTCAGTATCAATAATCCCTGTATATATCCCTGCTCTTCTTCCATAAAGTAAACCTGACTCCAAACATTAAATGTACGCCGTGGATAAGTTCGTCCTCAAGTGAACCGCTAAAAAATGAATAATGATACCCCAGGTCGATAAAAGGAGCGACATGCTGGGAAACATCAAACTTTACACCGGTCCAGATCCCCACGGTAAAGCCCATTTCCTTTCTTGTCCTGGAATCAGTCGGGTTTGCCGGGTCGAGACTTCCCTTTTTCTCTTCAATAGATAACTCTGAAATACCGATCATAACAGAGCTTTTCCATCCCATGTACGCTTTAGGAACCGGATAATTATATTCGACACCAAGCATTTGAAGCATATACCCATATTTCTTTTCCTTGAGAGTATCTCCATCGAATGTTGAAAAGGCATACATCCCGCGATAGATAAAGCTTATATCAGGAACAAAATCAACACCAAGAGCCCCCCCGGCGCCATACTGGTACTCGGCATCCCCCGAGGTAAGGAAGGTCCCGTATACGTCAAGATAGACGTTTGCCATTGCCGAAACAGAAATCATCAGAACAAACGACAGTGTAACTAGTATTTTTCTCAAGGCAGGTCTCCTTAACATTTAAATGTCATGTTAACAGCATATACTAAAAATAAAAATAGTCAAGTAAAAGATTCATCCATCACCCAGGAAAAACGGAAGCAGTATAATTTTGAGGGTAACGTAGTTTTGTCATTCCGGTTTTGCATCTTCCGAGTTTACAAATACCGGAATCTCATGCGATAAATTCATGAATATTTTCTATGAGATCCCGGTATTACCTTCGGTAAACCGG